>Ga0228711_1003893_pt1 | contig 23171 bp, 18 predicted proteins | sample MedpolnodulmetaG_2_FD_177996 | JGI IMG/M metagenome (GOLD analysis project Ga0228711, IMG submission 177996) | Root nodule microbial communities from Medicago polymorpha collected in Santa Monica, California, United States - brown nodules | ecosystem: Host-associated > Plants > Roots > Nodule...
CGTGCTTAGTTTGTTGTATTGCATTTTAAGTTAAGAAAATAAAAATCAATTATTTTACAAAATTTTGTTTTTCCAAAAAAACTAAAAAATAAATAGTTAATTGTATTATTTTAATTTAATTATAATTGATAATTATAATCGATAATTTTATGTAATTATAAAAACAAAAATTAAATAAGAATAAAAGAAATAAAAAGTGGTGGGGTAGAGTGTTGAATGAAAAACCATTGGAGAAGTAAAAGTTGAATGAGTGTTGAATAAAAAGAGAGAAAATGACGTGGAGTGTTGGGAATTGAAAAAGTGGGTATTGAATGGTGTTGAAAGAAAAAACCATTGGAGATGGTCTTATGAACCTAACTTTAAAGGTCGGGTAACTAGATTATAGCATACGTTGTTATTTTTTAAGGCGTACTGCCTTATGAACCTACATTACTCAATTAAAGATCCAAATTTTATCTGATCTCTCCAAGAGGAATGGATGCATGCATGGTTTCCACGACTGTTTTTGTTATGACTCAAAAATGACTCCCAAGAAATGGTTATGACTTATGAGCTGCCCAGTAGACGGCATAGTGTGATAGTACAAGGCCAGAGCTTCACATTCCCTAATCCCAATAAGGAGTTGATCCACCTTGTTTGAGCTGCTATGACATTACCTGAATTATATATAGCGCTATTTTAATTAATTAATATTGTCTAAATTATACTTTATTTTAAAAAGAAAGTGTGATAGGGTTTTGTCTAAAAAAAATAAAGGTCTTGTTAACGAGTGTCTTGGAGTCGGGACACTTTTTAAGGATTCTAAAAGAAGAAATTATTTCATAAAAATAATCAAATATTTTAATTTTTAATACATTGATTACACATATTTTCATAAAAAGTTATCAATATTAAAAAGTTATCAATATTGATTGATTACACTCGTAAACATTTCCCAAAAAATAATACTGTTAAAATAAAGCACATACTATATGGTGGCCGCTCATTCCCATATTTAACGATGGTCACTCTTCTTGCCCCCATAGCTCCACATGCTACAAATCCCCATATTTTATTGTATATGTTGGTGCTTTTTCATGCTATAATAAAGTTTTAGTTGATTGTTGTTGTTAGTAGTTAGTAGATGTCTCTATTGATGATTTAACGAGTTTTTATACATATATTGGGTGTGGCACTTTATACTAAGGAAAATAAAAGTGAAAGCTCTGATATATGACGACTGCTGAAGACGCTCCCGAGTTGCTCAACCTATGAGAACGTATCTTTCTATGGATATATCCTAATACTTTTTGTGGGCACCTTGAAAATTTGACTTGGCCCAATTTAGTAGATTATGTGCTGAATGGCCCAAATTAACATATTTTTCGTGGCATTTAACCTTAGAAAAACTTGAATTTTGTCTCTTTTTTTGTTGTAAATAGATAAAATGACAATAGTTATTAGAAATTTATTGGAGTTAGAACCTCGATGATCACATCGTCTGACTTGTGGACTATTATATACTAATATTAGGTCATTGAGTTTGAATATAAAAAAAAGTATAAACAGTAGAATTTTCACACCACTCAGATAACTCATGGGCTCATGTCGAATACCAAACATATAAATAAGAGTGTTACTTTTTCCACCCTGCTGCCTTCTCACACGCCCTGCAAAAATTCTGAAACCAGATTGTTAGAGCATTCTGAATTTTAAAATCCGGACAACGTCGAAATGAAATTTTAGTGTCTTTTTTTGATGTCAAGGGTCTCTGTTGACCGTTATATAACCCCCGCATAAGCTTCAATTCAATTGGAGGGGTCAAATGAACGGTCAACAATGACCATGACACCACAAACACTCCTACAAAACTTAAAAAATTTGAAGAAAATGAAAGAAAAGAGATGAAGTGAAGAATGAAGGAATTTGTTGAACATGCAAGCCTATTTATAGCCTAAACCAAGTCCTAGGTCATTTGGAAGTCAAGGAAAACGTGTTTGTCATTCAAAACCGTCCAAAAAACGCTTTAAAAATTCACTAACCAGCCAAACCTGTGGTGAAACGCACCGTCCAAATGAAACTGAGGGAATCCGGATTATATATTCTGGTAGTGACAAAAACATTCCAGAATATATAATCCGAACAGCACCAAAAAGCCTATTTTGGAGGGTTTTTTAGAGAGATTTCATGGAAAATAAGTAATAAATGCATAGAAGAGAATGTATTTCAAGAGGTTTTCTCTGAGTTAGATCATGTTGCCTTGCCAAATGACATATTCATCTGGCAGGCAGCACGATCTAACTCATAGAAACCTCTTGATATTCAAATATAGAGCAACCTCTTTGTATCTATATATTTTTTCCAGCACGCAGAGGATCTTCATAATGCGGACGCAGTCAAATAGAGAGCTATTTATTTGCGACCACGTGAGAAAGATCCTAAGCTTAATGACAAAATTTGAATGGTTTTCTTTGGTGTGTTTGTGTGTTTTGCTAGTATTGAAGTTGGTGCAATGTGGTCCATACAAAAGAATCCTATGCTGAAGTATTCCAAATTTAGCAATCCGAAATACACTTACGCCCTATGTGAATCCGGATTTCATAATCCGGAATGCATAACTTTGGTTATTTTTTCGATTAAATAAACATCTTTGACGTAAATTAAAACATAATGAAAGTTTAAATAATATATATATTATTCAAAACATCAACTTAATTCAACAACACATAACTAACACGCAATTAAAACAATATAAAACACCTGATTAATTAAAACATGGCACATTATCACGGATCACCTAAACTAATTTCTTCATCTAGTCCCTCCAGCAGAGCCCTGATCTCTTCGTAGTTCCTGGACCGGTTCAAACTTTTCATAATTTGTTCAACAGATCTAACTAACGAAGCGTCCAACTCGATCGGTCCTCTAGTACATTGCTGACCAAAGACAGAGAACATGGTTCTCACGTCGTCGTTTGTGAGTTTCATTCGGCTGAACCGAAGAGATGAAACTGAGTCGGACAATGGACATCGATATTCAACACTAACCACCCTCCTCGTGTCTCTGTGGTTGAGTTGACGGTTGATTTGATCTAACTCATCCTTCAGCCCAGAGAGGGTGACATCGTTGCAAATCCTAAACAGATGGGGTGGTGTTCCGCCGTTGTAGTAGACTGCCGCTAGCTTGGTGTTCGGATCAAAGCCATGGAATTTCATGATTTTTTTTCCAGGTGTAGTTTACTTGTAATGAAAACAGGGACCCCTATTTATAGAGTTATCTGGGCGTTGTGGACCACATAAACTCTTACTGCAATGTGGATCACACAAAAGAATCCAATGTTGAAGCTTTCCGGATTTAAAAATCCAAACCATCCATCACCCTACAGAAAGGCCACGTTTCCCTTTGTTTCATCCCATGATCGTATTTATTCGGATTACATAATCCGAAGTCTATTTGAAATTTCCGGATTATGAAATCCGAACTGTATCGGTTAGTTTTGGTCAGTGGTCTGCACCACAAGAAACACGTTTTCAAAGGTTTTTACCAGCATTAGTGGCTGGTAAAGCTCCTTTGAAACACGTTTTTGACTATGCATTAAGTGTAGATATAACCTATGCTTATTGTTTTCCTATAAATAGCCTCCAAAATCTTCACATTTCTCACACCATTTCACAAACTCTCTCCTCCTCTCCTCATGTTCATTTTATGCAAAATGTGTTTCCGTCGTTGGCGTTTCATAAAAAGGGACTACTTTAGAAACTCAGGGGTTATATGTAGGGTTGAGAACAGGCCAGGCCGTAGGCCGACCTGGCCTGTTTTGTCCTGGCCTGGTCTGGCCTGTTTAGTAGATAGGCCTAGGCCTAGGCTTTTTAGAAAGTTTGTTTAGTTAAATAGGTCAGGCTTAGGCTTCCAAAAAAGTTTGTTAAGCCTAATAGGTCGGCCTATTAATACTTATTAAAAAATGTTTTTTATATTTAAATAATTGCATACATTAAAAATATAAACATCTTTTACTTTATCTATTAATCCCTTAATAGGCTTTGTTGTTATAGGCTTTTAAGTAAGCTTTAATCTAGTTGAAATTTACTTGTAGTGAAATAGGCTTTTAAGTAGGCTTTAAGGCCTGTTTAGCCTATTTAGTAGGTTAAATTAACTATTTGATGACTTTAATGTAAAGTATGTCTGTAAGTAGGCTTTCAGGCCAGTTTAGGATTTTAAATAGGTCAGGTCAGGCCAAGAAAAGCGGACTATGATAGGCCATAGGCTAGGCTCAGGCTTGTAAAAAATTTCGTAGGCCAGGCTCAAGCCTATCAAAGTCTGGCCTATTCCAATCCCTAGTTATATAACCGGTCAACAGGGAAGGCAACGCGCTGCAACGAAGCACGGTTTGTTTGGGTGTCAAGGTCTCTTTCACCCCGGAAACAAACCTTACCTCAACCTTCTTGGGGCAAAGCTAGATTTAGTTTTACTCTAGGGAAGTGGGTTTTCTGGTGGTTTTTTTCTTTTTATCTTTGTGTTCTTTTTAATTCTGTTCTTTTTTGTTTATTTGCATTTTATTTTACGAATTTGAAAGGCTTGGATAAAAAAATTCTGGAAAAAGAGCATTCCAGATTTTAAAATCCGGAATCTCCTAACAATGTAATTCGGAAAACAAAATCCGAACGGATATTTTTGGAAGAAAAAAATAGGGTGCGCGAGAAATGTATAGGGTGGGAAAAATAATACTCAATAAATAAACTAGGTAGCATGGTAGATGGGTAAGATCCTCTAATGTTGAGTAATTCACTTCTTTTTTTGTAAGCAGTGAGTAAATTTATTCAAGAGAGTAAAGTAAGTAACATTAAGAGGTGATATATCTTTTAGAGGTTTGGCTTTAGCTTTTCTTCCGGTGTTGCGGTTTGGCTTTGCATTGTAAATATATCTTTGTAACTTTGTGGTTTCTGGTGGTTCTTCCTTAGCACACCTTGTGCTAGGAAGATCTTTCCGCAAAAAAAAAACATTAAGAGGTGATAAATCAAGGTTTATATCTACATTTGTATACACATGCCTAACAAATTATGGATAATTACTGTATCAAGTCTTCATTTTATCACGTTACTAACTACTATTCATATTCATTTTAGAGGACCCAAATCAATGGTAGATATACTCCTTTGATTTGCTAAGTTCTTCACGGGTCATTCATTCAACAACAGTCATTAATATATTTTCACCGACTGCTTAGTAAAATGTTTTTTCTTTTACGAAGACCTAGTAAACTAATGCAATTAGAGCAGAGGTGTGGTGTGGTCACTGGTCAGGAGATATGCAGATGAACAAAAAGTGGAATCAAACAGTAACTAGCACAGAAAGCTACATACAAATTAGATCCTGCTATCTCGACTAGTTAGCATGAACTTTTCTAACACCACAAAGTGGTACGGTGCTGCTTTTAGATTGTTGATTTGAAATAAAACGTCACAATATGGGATTGTATGTTCTAAGATACATAACATGAACATATTTATCAGGGACAGGTGTGTTTTAACTTGTAGTGATCCATTACCTACTGTGATTGAGGACACCACATTCAACCATAAAATTAATCATCATAATTTAATAGTGTAATATAAAATAAAGGGAACGTCAATTTGAAATAATAATCTTGAAAGCAGGGCTGGGGTTATAAAAATGAGGTGCATGGAGAGAGGGAATTGGGGATTGGAAAGAGATGGTGAGTGGGCAATACCAATCGTCGGAAAGGAGAACGATAATGTTAACCGGTGGGGCGGGGTTCATTGGATCACACACGGTTGTTCAGCTTCTAAAACAGGGCTATACAGTTTCCATTATCGACAATCTCTACAATTCCGTCATGGAAGCTGTCCACAGGGTTCGCCATTTGGTTGGTCCTCAACTTTCCAACAACCTCCACTTTCACCATGTCGATCTCCGCAACAAACAAGAGTTGGAGATGATCTTCTCTAAAACCAAGTTTGACGCTGTGATCCACTTTGGTGGTCTGAAAGCGGTGGGAGAAAGTGTCGCAGAGCCACTCAAATATTTTGATCACAACTTGGTTGGCAGTATCAATCTTTTTCAAGTGATGGCTAAATTTCAGTGTAAAAAGATGGTATTGTCATCCTCTGCAGCAGTTTATGGTCAACCAGATGAAATTCCCTGCGTTGAGGACTTCCACTTGCAAGCCATGAATCCTTATGGAAGAACCAAGGTACTTAACTCAATATCCATCCATTAAAATAATGAATAATGACACTTAAGCTGGCATATATGATATATGACAGCTTTTCGCGGAAGAGATTGCACGAGATATTCAAAAGGCAGAGCCAGAGTGGAAGATAATATTGTTGAGATACTTCAATCCGATTGGGGCACATGAGAGCGGTGAGATTGGTGAAGATCCAAGGGGCATACCCAATAATCTGATGCCTTACTTAACCCAAGTAGCAGTTGGAAGATTGCCTGAGCTCAACGTTTATGGTCATGATTATCCCACCAAAGATGGCACTGCCGTGAGTGTCTTAATTCACTCATCATATTGATATTTACCAGTTAGCACCCAACATATATTCTGATGCTAATAATGTATGAATCAGATACGGGACTTTATCCATGTAATGGACTTAGCAGATGGTCACATTGCTGCGTTGCGAAAGCTTTTTGCGACAGACAAAATCGGTCGGTACCTACTTATAGTTAACTGTTTATTTGAGTTGTAGATTAGAGCTAACCAGGACTTAATTGCATACTGTTATTATTAGGTTGTAGTGCCTACAACTTGGGAACTGGACGTGGTACATCAGTGCTTCAAATGGTTGCTGCATTTGAAAAGGCTTCTGGCAAGGTCTTTTTTTTATAATCTTCTGTACTGTAGCATGTTGCGTTTCCAAATGTATTGTATTGTAGTGTATTCTTAATCCTTCATTTGACTCCTTGGATCTGTTTTCCAGAAAATTCCTATTAAAATGTGTCCGAGGAGGCCAGGAGATGCTACTGCTATCTATGCATCTACGCATAAGGCTGAAAATGAACTTGGTTGGAAGTAAGTACTCTACTATGTTTCATTGGGAGGAAGGGAGGAGGGATTTTTACATTCATTTAATCAACTAATAATAAAAGAGTGTGCTTTATTTACGATTGATTGACAGGGCAAAATACGGTATAGAGGAGATGTGCAGAGACCAATGGAATTGGGCAAGCAACAATCCATGGGGATACCAGCTTGAGCTTGGGTTCGGGAATCATTGAATTTGAACTACCTTCATCTTCACTTTCACCTTCCACACATATACATTTCATCCTACTATCCTCTCATTCTCTTGTATTTTGTCCTTCTACCATACTACTAGATATAAATTTTGATGTTCCTTTTGTTATACATACAGTTCAATTGATTCTTTACTCATTAAGACCATGTACCTAGAAAAAGGCTCTTTGATTAAAAAAAATAAAAGATGAGTTAATAATAAAATGTTTTTTTAGATATATAGATCAGGTTTTCCCAAATTTCTCAGTGCCATTTGGGGATTGCTTATTGCTACCTACGTTTTATACACAGATTACGGTAATAATCGTTTTGGTTCGAGATTAATAATAACCTCTCTTTAAATATACTTAAGCTTTATCTTCATTTTTTTTACAAGACTTGAGCTTTATCTATAATTCACTTTCTTAGCTTCCTGAAACTAGTACACGATGACAAATACATAGTCAAATACGGTTTCCGATTGATTGAAGTTGCAAACTCTGAATTTTGGTTTCAGTTGTTTGATTCCTGTATAACATGAATATTTTTTTCGTTTTAGTTCCGGTAAACTTGACTTTCTATTTGTCTCAAAAATTGTTTTATGTAAAAGCTATTCGCAATCATTTTGTCCCAGAAAACGTAATTCTTACCTTTACTTTTTCAAATACAGTAAGAAAAACATATCATAAGGCCTTAATCTTCATATACCATACCTCTTATCTTGATGACTAAAGTCTAAAATAAATATAGTAGTGGAGCCGCAAGCTGCCTGCCTTCATCGTCTCTTATTTGCTAATTTGATTCCAATAATTTCATGCTTTAATATATCTGTTCACCCTGCAATACAACTATTCTACAGTATACTAATTTTGAACTAAACCATTTTCTAAATTGCAGTGGACTAGGTACACCAAAAAATATCAACTTCCAATTTTTTCTGCTTAATGAATTTTTTTGTTATCAAATACATATGAATATTTATGTTATCTCTTGGCATGAAATAATATTGTTTATAACTAAAACCAACCCTCCATATTCTAGTTCTAGTATTACGTATATACAAGTTCAGCAGATTTGAAATTGCACTTAAATCATTATCAAACATGGTTCAAGAATTCCTGGTCAAGGGCAAAACTAAATAAGTAAAACTAGGCATCTAAGAGCTCGTTTGTTTGTGATTTTGTTTACCTCGAGCATAGTTCGAGGCAGCACCAGCAGAAGTAAAAATATTTCCTTCGGTCAACACTTCTTTGGAGCTTATGGAAACAAAAGGTATATTATTAGAGGGTATCTAGCTCCCTTTTGCAATTTTTTGCAGAATGGGGTGATGCTCATGCCTTTGATTCAACTAAGTCGCCTTTATCTCTCTTATCAGACTTAATCCTTAAAGCCACTCTGCCAATGGGATGGCTACTCTTGCTACTCCCACCAGCATCTTTCTTAGCAATAGAACGCTGCATGATCCTTATAGGAATTCCACCCAAATCAAAGTCATCTTTCAACGATTTTGTTAGGAACCTGGTGTCTGTATCAGAAAGCTTAGTCTTCCCGTGCACAAACGCAACAAATGTAGGCGGTCGAGCCTTAACCTGAGTAAAATACTTGATCTTAGGCTGTGCTGCCTGGTCTTTCCAAGAATGTCTGCTCATAACCTGATCAAAAACAACCGGGAGAAAGAATATTTACTACCAATTGCACATTTTACTCTTCAGCCAAAGTTGTAATTGTAGTTAATACCTTTTGCAACCAACGGTTAAGACGAGCTGTAGATAATCTTGTACACCATTTTTCGTATGTATCAATGACCTGATGCAAGACAGTTGTACGGCCCCTTCCCTCCAATGCTGAAATGAATACTACTGGGATTCCAGTAACCTGTTGAAATTGACAATACTCAATAGTAAATTACAATACAAACAATGGGTAAAGTTTGTTATTCATTCACTAAAAGCAAAGAAAGAGGGATGTTGAGGACTGTATGATAAGTCGATAACCTCACAGATTTTGTTTGTTCTTTTTTTCAACTTCAACTTGTCTATTTTAATATCATGTTAAAACACAAATTTGGATGTCAATTTTTTTTAAAAAAATAACATTTTAAACATCGTGTATAATAGTCCAGTATATTGAACATCTAGATGAAGTTAAGCTCATAACTACATAGCAAACCTGAGGTATAATTGTCTGGATTTCTTGTTGAACAGCCTCCAGAATCTGCTCATAGGATGCTGATTTGTTTTTGCCCCTTAGAAGATCCATCTTGTTCACAATCACAACAAGACCACGTCCCTCTTCCACGGCTCGTCTGGCTATAACTACTTCAGCATGTTTCATACTTCGTTTAGCACTTACTATCTGGTCAACATAGACTTTCCAATAAAAAAACCTTATAACAAGATTAAATATTTAATTAACACCTAGAAATTAGAGAGGAGAGACCTTTCTGATTGATCACGTTTTTAATAAAGGGTGTTACAAACATGAACACATACTTCACATTCACAAATGCACCAATGCATCATAATGGACAACATAACTTCATTTAAGGGGTAAAGTGTAAACCAAAAATTATGGGACTGAAGCAGGACGCATGTTTCTTTCATAAGAGAGAACAAACCACCCTAGAACTATCGAGTCTTCAATGAAAAAGTATTTGGGAAAACAATCGGCAAAATCCAAAAATCTTGGTAGATTCAAAATTTCCACAAGATAAATGAATTACTAGAACAATTACATTTTGATTGGCTCAAATGTGAGTTTAATTATTAGAAATGTGTGAAACCACATTAGAACAATACATTATGAATATAAACTTTGCATGTTAAAACATTGGTTGATTATGTCACATTTTGGCACTATTGTCTGAAACATGCAATATAAGCAGCATACCTCGCTGGCATCTAGTACCAAAGCAATTATATGAGCTCGGAGTAGACTCTTCCTTGATTGCATAATGCTCAAGGATGATGCTCCTTTCTCCAGTTTTGTCCTCTGCAACCAACCAGCAGTATCAACCTGAATGGCAGCAAAACATAATAAATTTTAAAAATGTAACCAGAGTTTCAATATTAAATGTTTACTCTGCGTTTATGATAGGTACTGAAAAATGAAAGAAAACAAAAATGAAAAATTCACTGTATTGATAATGAACTTCAGGCCTGTATCAAGGTGATATCAGGTTCTGGGCTCTTGAAAACTAAGGGGTGTCCTCAGCCATCAGATTCAACACCTCGAGTAATTTTCAGGAAATGAAGTTGTCGAATACCCAACAATCTACCAAGAACAGCACTTGTCTGTCTAGTTCTACTCTCTTGTAAAAGATTGATTGGAAGTCAATTCTTCTCAGCGTTATCGATTGCAGATGGCAGTAAATGGTGGAAGGCAAAAATTTCGCTACTTCCGCCATAAAACACCATATCGCCACTATCCTTCACAAATTGGCTATAGCGGTTGGCAAAAAACTGCCACCCCAATCTGCCATGGCCGTAATTTAATAACATTGATCCTTTACTCTCCAAGGACAATTGGAGTGTCTTGTCTCTCAAATCCAAATCCTGCTGTTATTTCTTAAGCCCTACTTCCCTATCTTCTTCCTCCATGTCCACCATCAAAGGCGGTTAGTATGCCGATGCTTAAGTTTCCACACATCCTGAGGTCTCCATTCTATCCTCCCATCAAACATGTCCCTCTTTATTTCTATCCTATAATTTATCTTGGTAGAGTAATGGGAGACATCATGGAGGATTGAACTAAGCTCTAGATAGTAGATAGTAGATATCATGTTGAAGTTGTGAGATTTTAGATAAAGGAGGAGAGAAAATAAAATAAAATAAAATAAATTGATATAATTGATAATGACTTGGTACGAAAGACTAAACAGTAATCTCTATTTATAGAGATACACACACTCGATCCTAAATAAATAAGAAAAATGGGGAAAACAGTAATAATACTAAGCAACACGTATGTAAAATAATCATAGGTGATAATCTAAGATACATCAAAATTGAAAACTAATCATATGAGATAAACCAAGACATTCCATAATAATATCAAGATATTATCCGATTTTTTTCCAACAACTCTCGTTCCTCCATCACATCTCATGTACTAACCAAAAAAATAACTGAAACAAGAATGAAAAATTTAGTGTATTTATGCTTGCTTCAAGCACCTATGTAGGTGACATCAAGTATTGGGTACTAGAAAATTAAAAGAAGAATGTAGAAGAGAGGATTAAACAAAATAGCCAAGGCAATTAGAGAGTGGTCAGTCTCTCCAAAAGAGTCCCAACTATTTCCGGCCGTATCTCCCCCAATTCACACCCGTCCCCTTGCAACCAAATAACACACCCGCTAGCCCCCGTCCAGCCGACTCAACAGTTCGATACAGAGTGGGGTGTCTTTTTAACATCTATCACTGGCTTACAACAATTCCCTGCATCCTATCCCCACTTTATTCTTATGTACACATTAGTTATTTTAGGGGTTTTCCGGTCTTGTTGGTTTATTACTTGTATCTTAAAGCAGACCCTATTTAATACGACAATTAAATTAAGTTCAATCAAAATACTAATTTGGATGCTTACAAACATGAACCAGCATGGTTGAAAATTAAATATGCAATTGATGTGTTAAGATATAACGAGGTATTGTGAATTTACAGACAAGACTAGCAAAATTGCATATCGCCAAGGCTACATGCAGCAAAGAAGCCGGCGGTACTTGAATGCGCGCACAAATCGGAAAAGAAATGTGTGGCAATAATATCTAATTTGAAGGTCAGAGAAACAAATAACTAGTATGTTTTCCTCCAACAAGAAACATTCCTTTAGATTCTGTCAGTTTCCAACTCTAACAACACTACTAAAAGTCAAAAACCAAAACTTACCAGATAAATAGTTCTTCCTTGAAATTCAAACTGAGTTCTGATTGCATCTCTTGTGAGACCAGCTTCGGGACCCACAAGAACACGATCTTCTTGCAACAATGTATTGAGCAAGGTTGATTTACCAACATTGGGGCGTCCTACAATTGCTAGCTGCAATGGCAGCTTGCTTTCGTGGGCCTCAGGGAAACTAGTCTCATCACCAAAGGTATTCTCCTTAGCACTTTCGTCTATGATGAATAGCAATTGAATGCATATTAGAATAAAAATATCATTTTTATAAATAAATAAATAAATAAATAAATAAAAAGGGTACTTACTATTGAAGACAGTGAGCATATAGTCCTCCAAGACAGGTTGAAGTGAGAGAAACAAGTCATGCATACCAAGTCCAGTCTCAGCAGATATAGCAATAGGATCTCCAAACCCTAAACGGGAGAATTCATTGGCAGCAGAAGCAAGAGAGCCATCAACATGAAAGAGGGATTCAGATTTATTCATGACAAGAATAGGTTTGAGTAGAGGTGCATTTTTGCGCAACCATTTTCCAACTTCCTGATCAAGAGGATGAAGACCAGCTCTAGCATCAGTGAGGAAGAGTAAGGAATTAGGAGAAGTAGACAAGACATTAGCAGTGAAAGAAGCAGTTCTATGGAGAATGGAACCAGAAGTGGCTTCAGCTTCCAAACCAGCAGAGTCCAAAACTCTGAAACGCAAGTGACCTAATTTAGCGACTCCTTCACGAATGTCGCGGGTGACATGATCGTCGGGTGTGTTGTAAACAAGAGCTTCTCTTCTACGAATGAGACGATTAAAGAGTGCAGATTTGCCGACGTTAGGTCGACCGAGTATGATGACGGTGGGGAGACGAGATATTTCAACTTTAGTAAAATCCAAGTTCTTCTTCTTCTTAGTACAGAAACCTCTACTGAAGGTGCGGCTGCTCCACCGGAAAAGGAATAGATTGGAATTAGACATGGCGAGAGTGAGTGGGTTAAGAAGAAAACAGTAATTGTTATAGCTATAAATTTACTTTTTAATAAATATAATTTACTTTCTATAATTTTGATCACAATTTTTAAATATTAATGGAAATTATTTATACATCGATTTATCTACAAATTATTGTCAAAGCATGTAACAAAATTATTTATAAACTCGAGGTATTTTGATTTGTCTGTATATAAAATAAAAATAAAATAACAATCATCGTTTATTTTAATAATTATTAATAAAATGATAACATAAATGTATAAATGACTTGTTATATAAAGGAGAAATCATATGACTGCGATAAAAAAATATATTCAAAAACTACATATTTTCTAAAATCTACATCTCTTCCTTGTATTTTTCTTATTTAATGAGAACCTTTGTTGAATTTTGAAAAGGTCATCTTGATTGCATGACTGAAAACATGTCATAGAAGATAGATTCCAACATTGAGAATGATCTGTCTGTTTGACTTATTTATGATAATAGCAAAACTTAGTATAAATGAAAACTGTTTTCTATTAAGCACAAAAGGAAGTCCTGAACTCGCATTTGTTTTTTAATTTAATTATGGACAAAATTGTTATTTTTCCAACGTTGTTCCCGGATAGGATTCTCACATCCAACATATTCGTAAACAAACCACAGCAAAATAATATATGTCTCATTACACAAGTCATATTTAGGGTCTATGTTTCGCAACAACATTAAAGTTCATGCATTCTTCGATTAAAAAATTAAATCCTATGAGTTTTTTAATTTTCAACCTTTAGTTTTTTTAACCGAAGAATGCATGAATTTAAAAAAAAAATCACCAATAAAATGGGTTACATCCATGGGTCGGGTCATTTTACCCATTTCGTTAGGCCCAACCCATTATAAACCCATATCAACAAAAAAAAATTGCCACGTCAGCAGTCCGTTTAGTGATTGGGAATTATTTGACGGCAATGACTATTTGTGCCAACGGAGGCAACATGTAGGGATTTTAAAAACATTTATTGAAATGTAAGGACTATTTGTCAAAAGAGGGTAAAATGCAAAGACCAATAACATATTTAACCCAACTTTTTTTAATATTTGAATTCATTTCCATCCATTACTTTTTTAAATGATAAGAAGAAAAAAAACTAGACATATACAATTTGTTACATCTTGTTTTAATATTTGAATTTATTCTTATCTATTTATAATATGTGTTAGTATTTACATTGAAAGTTGATGATGAGTTTGGAAGGAGAAAAAGGGAGAAAAAGTCAGCTTAAAAGAGATTATTTTCTTTATTTATAATATAAATAAAGTAGACAAGTATTTAATATTCTCTTTTTAAAACTTTTGTTGTAATCTATATTATCACAGTATTAATTTAATAAAATATAATTTTTGTAAAGTAGTTTATAATTTATGTTTTTAATATAAAATAAATTATGTTATATTTTAAGAGTGGGAGGAAAAATTAGATTACATATTATGACCAACCCCGTATTTTTAATCCCTAATGCATAAAATCTTTTGTTTGCCTTACTACCTTTGCTTTGCTTGGGTCGCCTGGCCTTATTATTATTGAATTGAATGAATCCGGATAAACACAAACTCCGTTCATCATGTATGTATTTTTAATTTAAAATAAAATAGAAAATAGTGGAAAAGAAAAGAAGGGGGGTAATAAAAAAAGCAAATAATAAAAAATGATATAAAACCCTAGGCTAGAGAAGAAAAAGAAAAAGAAAAAGAAAAGCGAAAATCTAGTGGGAGAAATATATAATTGAAATTGAAATTGAAGAGAAAGAGAGAGGATGGAAGGAATGGCACAGCAGCAGCAGCACCCAGTACCTCGAACAGTTGAAGAAGTTTTTAGCGATTACAAAGGCAGACGCGCTGGTTTGATCAAAGCTCTCACTACTGGTCAGTTAGTTCATCATTCTCTCGCGACTATTATTATTTATTTATTTTTACTGAATCATCTTTATTCTTCTTCTCTTTCTCTTTCAGACGTTGAAAAGTTTTACCAGCTCTGCGATCCCGGTTAGTTCTTCTTCACTGCCTGTCTCTGCGCTTTTAATAATCCTTATTTTCTGCTATGCTCTTACTCCTACCTAGGGTTTTCCTTTGCTATTGCTATTGCATTTTCATCAACACTCAATTACATGCCCATGCCACATTCTTTTAAAATTGATTGTTGCTCAATATGTTAATTCATTATCTAATCCATGTTTGCAAATCATCTTTTCTTTGTAAACTACCTATGTCTCTCAAATTTCTGTTTTAACTTTTTATACTCTTCTCATTGACAATTGCAGAAAAGGAGAATTTGTGCCTCTATGGGTTTCCAAATGAAACATGGGAAGTGAACTTGCCTGTTGAGGAAGTGCCTCCTGAACTTCCCGAGCCAGCATTGGGTATAAACTTTGCTCGGGATGGAATGCAGGAGAAGGACTGGTTATCACTGGTTGCAGTTCACAGTGACTCATGGCTGCTCGCTGTTGCTTTCTATTTTGGTGCTCGCTTTGGATTTGGTAAGAATGATAGGTAAGAATTTATGTTCTCTATTATACTTATGCAAAAATTGTCTAAGCGTATAAACCTTAGAAATTTCTCTGTTATTCTTATTTCCGGCCTTGATTTTTATTTTCCTTGAAGTGTTGACTTTGCATATACCTGCTAGTTTTGAACTTCTTTGATGCATCTAGGCTGTTCAGAATCATTCATTCAAGCACTGCACAATATTTGCATTAAGTTTGATCAGTTTAATCTATTTGAAATTTGCAATGTGCTTTGTGTATGTGTGAAACTGCTAATTTTATATTTTAGTTAATTTTTGCTTCTTATTAGTCTTTTAAATATGTAACAAACATGAAAAATTGGAAGTTATGTGATGTTCTTGTTGCTTAGTAGTATGCTCATAAATGGCTCAGTAGTAATAATTCTCTTACTATAATCTCAGTCCCCCTTGTTGAGAAAGTAATGGATTATGTTTGAACTATTATAACACAAAAATCAACATGAGACGTGACTATGGGACGCTTATTCTTTCTCATGACTATGGAGGTTCTGTGCTTCGCAAAATGTTGGGGTGGAGTGGATCTGCGTTGCGGCCATAGCGCTGCGCGGGGCAGCTGAATCACGGAGGAATGGTAGAGAAATTGCGGAGAAGATATAAGATAAGCAAAAAAAAAAAAATGCCCTTGTTTTTATCACAAAACAACAAAAAGGCCCTTGTTTTTTCATTTTGAACCATGTAGAGTTTTTGACTTCTGTGACATCTCTTCGCCTCCTCAATGTCACCTCTCTGTGACCTTTGTTGTCGTGCGACTCCGGTGCGGCTAGTGCTGACTCCGGCGACCTTCTCTCCCCTGTACTCTGCGTGACAAAATCTCCTCTTCTCCCCTGTTTTTCTCTTACATAGAATTTGGTACTATAGCATTTTGGGAGTCGTCCATTATGCTACGCTAACCATCATTGGCCACATAGTTTTGAATATCATGGATTGATTGTACAAAATGATGGGGAGATAGATGACCACGTCAATCACAGGATCTTTGTAGGATGGATGAAACAGAAGAATGATTGGTGTAATTGGCATTAGAAAAGTATCAATACAGTTTAAAGAAGAGTTTTACCTATAAGACCAATGATGCTATATTGGACTACATAGGGGCAGTAAAGAGCCATCAAGAAAGTGAGCTGAGTGTTTTAGAGATGATAATGTTACAATGATGAGTGGTTACATAAGATTAGGAAAGGTGGTTGAGTCTTGCCTTAAGTGGTTTTGAGTGTAGAATAGATGGTAGATTCTTGCCTTAAGTGCTTTGGGGATGTGGGGAGAAGAACCAAGGTATCCCCAGTCGGAGGATGGTCTGATTTTGATACTTAAGGTATAGGGATATAAGAAAAACTTTAGGTTAAATCATTTAGGGAAATTTAGCTACACGGTCAACCTTGTGCTACGAAGCTCCTGTCATGGCAGGGTCCAGGGAAGGGTTGGAGCCATTATAGGTCTATTGTTGGCAGCCTTATCCTGCATTTGCAAGAAGCAGATTCCCCAATTTTAATCCGTCATCTTTGAGATATATACTTGAGTCACCCTCTCCCATTGGATCCCTTTTCCCTATACAGTTGACAATGACTCAGTTGAATATCTAAAATGATAGTCCAATCAAATATAAAATCAAGAATTGGGATGTATGATATTTCTTTTGCAAAATAACTGGCGTAGGGCAGATCAAGGAAAAAAATAAATCAAAAAGCCATATTTCTTAAGGAGCCTCAACAAGAAAATATATATTGCTAGAAATCTGGAGAATGTTGAGCTTTTGTACGTGATATTAATATTTAGGAGTTTCATCTAATTTTGGTTGAAATGGTTATTTACAGGAAAAGGCTTTTTCAGATGATAAATGATCTGCCAACTGTCTTTGAGCTTGCAACAGGAACTGCTAAGCAATCAAAGGACCAACTGACTGCTCACAACAATGGTAGCAATAGCAAATACAAATCAAGTGGAAAGGTATACAGTTTTCCATTTCATATTTTTATTTTATGTTTCTATCACTGCCATGCATGTGGAATTCACTCGTGTTTTCCTGTTTGGATGCTTCCTTTTAACAGTCCCGCCAGTCTGAATCTCAGACCAAGGGTGTGAAGATGTCTGCACCAGTCAAAGAAGAGGTTGACAGTGGAGAAGAAGAGGAAGAAGATGATGATGAACAAGGTGCAACCTGCGGTGCTTGTGGTGATAATTATGGCACCGATGAATTCTGGATCTGTTGTGATATGTGCGAGAAATGGTTCCATGGTAAATGTGTTAAAATTACTCCTGCCAAGGCTGAACACATCAAGCAATACAAGTGCCCTGGCTGCAGTATCAAGAAGCCAAGAATTGGATAGCTCTGAATGTTTGGACCATTAGCGGGCAAGATTAGAATGTTTGATAGCATTTTTATAAGTGAAACCATTGTTGCCTGTTCTAGTCAATGCACTTTAGTGACTATGCAGACAGAATTTCAAGTTTTGTGACTCCATTCCTACTGTCTACTATTTATGGGAATTTGCGTTTTTAAGTAGTCATTGGCAACAAAAATATTATATAAATATATTATGCAGTTTCTGGTTTTAATTTAATAAATATCTTGTTTCTGCATTTTTTTTAAAAGGGGAACCAAATTGTAAAGCAGACTCATTTGGATAGTCTCCAAGATTGTCCTCAAAGGGACTTGGATGCTGCTCGTGGCAAGGTTTTTGGCTTTTATGGGACATGAGTGCATTTCATTTAAGTATTTATTGAAGGATGTTGAGTTCCGAAAGAAAGAGAAAAACAAGGTATTGAATACTGATAATTCAAACATTTATTTTAAGTGGGGTTTCATTTTTAATAGCCGCTTGAGGAAATTTGAGGGGACTCAAGGATGACAGTTCCAATTGTTTGAATGCTTAGATTAAGCTAATGTGGAGAAATGATCTTGAGATTTGCATTGAAGCTACTGTTGAGAAGGGTTCTTGAGAATTGTATTGAGTTCAGTTCTTTTTACTTCCCTTTCATCGTTTTAATGCTTGGTGTGGTGAGGTGAAGACCAGAACACAATTTGAATATTGGTGTACAGTTCTGATCTTGGCCATTCGAACATCAGTGTAATTTCTCTTTGGGGTGTCGTCTTTGACTGAAAATCTTCAGATTGCATACTTGCGGGATTAACTCTCCGATTATAAGTTTTAGTTAGGTACCAGAGTGACGATTTCAGGATTAAAAATCTTTGTTGTTACAGAAAATTTTCTTAGCTCCACCATTTTTCTTTTACTCTGATAACAATTGTTGGATGTCGGAATGAATTGTTTGTCAACATTCAAATGTAATTGGGTCTAGGAATAGTAAATAAAATAACGAAAACAAAATTTAAAAGATCCCTTTCAATTTGAAACAACATTTTCACTTTATTGTCAAAATTTAATTGGGTCAAGAAATAAATACTATAAAGTTTATAAACATGAAAACGAAATTTTGGTTCCTTTTCAATTTTTAAGTAACATTTTGATCGTTACGATTAAACACAAACAAGATCACGAGTTAAATTAACTTCTTCATCGAATTCACCATGCACACCTTGATTTTTTAGTATGTTTTAGACCGAATAAAACTTGCCCGAATTACATGATCATATTTCATCAAGGTAGCATCTAACTCAATCAGTCTCTTTGAATCATACAAACCAACTATAGAGAACATGATTATCACATCGTCGGAGTTTCGTACGGGTGAAATGAACGCGTCCATCTGAGTTGATTGACGGACAACAATACTCAACACTAATCATCCTTCTCGCGTCTCTTTTGTTGAGACAACTATTAATCTGGTTCAGATAATCCGTTAAAGTCAGAAAGCATGACATCAAGAGAGTTCATAAACACATTTGATTTTTTCCATTCGTAGTAAATTATTGCTAGGTTAATGTTCATTCACACTAAATACATATTCATGGTTTGTGGTGTGGAGTGCAAATGAACCAAACACACAAATTTATAGAAGTTATATTCGTTGTGAACCACATAAATTGTCGACGCGTTGTAGACCATAAAACGTCATATATTTGATTGGTTCATATTACATAATCTGAGTTTTACCAAACCGGAGGCAATCATTGATTTGAAAGTCAACATTTTAGACCTGAAGCCATGAATATTCCAATCACATGGATGTTGTGAGTTTCTTTGCATATCCCATCCTTTTTGCTTTTAGTGACTTTAAATTTGTATTGTATTGATACTCTATCAATTTGAATGAATGAATATCGTTTATATTTGTAAAAAATATCCTAAAACTCTAATAATAATATAAAAATTAAGAGGGGTTCAATGCTAAAAATGCCGAAATTGTTAAGTCATACGTCGTGATCGGGGTTAAAATCCCGACTCTTTCACTTATGTACGTGGGTTTTCAATAACTATATTTTTCAGTATATCTTGAAAAAAATGAAAAAGAAGTGTTACTTGGACAACCAATTACATGACAACTAAGATTTCATAAAAAAAATGAGATATTGACACAAAAATCAAAACAATAGAGAAAAAAAGTAAAAACATTATGTGAATATTAAAGAGAAAGTTGTCATAAAAGTTATCAAAAAATGATTGTACAAATATCATTTTTCAAAATAAAAATGGTCACAAATGAAGTAATCTTAAGTAACCCAAGGAAGATTTGAGTCAAAGAGGTGATTTTTGTGCCCGAACGAGACAGGATGGAAGGTGCGTCTGGACATTTTTATACATGCTTAATTTTCACTTACATAAAGTGTTTTTTATTTTTTTTTATAGTTTATTTTTATTTTTTATGGAACAGATGATATAAAGATAAACACTATTGTCTATGCGTCTTTGTTGTCGATTTATCCCCGTCACTATTATACCTAGTTATTTCGAGCCTTTAAGTAACTATAGGGGCCTAATTTAGTTGTAGAATAATTGAAAGGTGATGGCGTTCAACAGTGCATTCCCTCATTCTTTTCTAAACCATATTTACAACATTGTCGAATATTTGTAAAAAAAACATTATCGAATATTAAATGTGGTCGCTCCTTTCAATTAAGATACAAACGTCGATTATATATTGTAAAAGTTTAGTCTTTTTCATTAAAATTAACTCGGTTGATATATATGATGTTAAATTTTAGTAATATAACAAACTTGAGAGAATATAATACATTTTTGATGTTTAAAATTGTTCTTCCACATAGTATTACATTAGCTCTTCCGAAGCCTTCGATTATTTTTGAACTTTCAAATATAGTACTAACGCCGGTTTCTCATTTTACTAAATAAGAAAAATATTTTTCATCCTAAAAAATTGTATGAGTAGTTTCACTATCAGCGAGACACATATCCCCATTATTGAGGTTAACGTTTTTTTAGACAATTATTAAGATTAATGTTAATAGTCATTATATTTAAAAACGAACAAACAAAAGATAAGTATTAATTTTTTTTATATAAACGTAATATTTATCATCATTAACCATTGCATTTGCAGTTGAAAACACCCTTAAATATAAGATTTTATTATCATTAGGATAGGAATTTTAAAACATAACATAAATTTTTTATTATCATAAGAAATTCAAAGACACTCTTAAACATGAGTGTTTATTAGAGCATTGTTATTTGAACAACCATTTTTTGTTGTTTGACAACCAAATTATACAAAGAAATTTAGGTAAGTGACACAAAAATCAAAGCAATATAAAAAGAAAGTGGAAGGACACTATGAGTATGAGAGAGAAAGTTGTTACAAAAGTTATCAAAAAATGGTTGTTTAAATATCATTTCTCTATTTATTACTCGGATTCTATTTCTCGACACTTTTATCTCTAATAAGGTGATTAATTTTTTCCGATCAGGATCAACAAATAAATCATCAACGATTAAGTGGGTAACATCCATATTACCATAATCATAATCATAAGTCGTAATAATATAATTTTACCATTTTTCCACATATCAATCAATAACACCTCTTATAGTTAATCACAAACGTGATTCATCTTTAAAACTATTCTTTAAAAATATATCATCAATATTGAGTATATTCTTCGTCTTTTTTTTTTTTTTATCAAGTAGCCTAGTTGCTATAAATTCTCTTTTTTAAGAAGGATAAGTTGGATGTTCGGGTTTGAACCCTGACCCCTGCATATATTATGCAATATTCCTACAAACTGAGTTAAGCTTATGAGAATAATATTGAACATATTCTATTAGTGATATTAAAATAAATTAAAGAATTCCATCATGGTCAAACATAGTTCTCCAGGAACTATACAAAAAAAATAATGTAAATAATGACCAAAGAAAATCATAACTTTTGCAATCATACAAGGATATTTTACATTGAGTTGTTAGTTCTTCGAGATCTATATATCAAAATTTCATAATCAATGATTCTAGGAAATTGATTTTTTTAGGCAATCATGCAAGGATGCTTATTATTTTTTATATTTCTTTTAGTTCTAAAGAAACTATATTTCACATGATCTTCAAACAATGATAAAGATAATATATATTTTTTTTTTATAATTTTTCAAGGATGCTTCAATGCAATTTCTTCCAAAATTTGACAAGAATAAACAAATAAATATATGATAATCATGCAAGTAATAGAAATTTCTTAACAAAAATTATATGCAAAACTATAAATATAGATTAATCAAATTAACGGATTTGGATCCTCTTATGCTCATTCTCTCACGTTGTTCATTAACTTTTTTCTCTTTCTTCTTTATTATCATTATTTTTTCTTTTATGTATCAATCAACCGTTGATTTGAAAAAGAATAGATGGCCGAACTAAAAGGACTAGAGAGGATCCAGATCCCAAATTAACCATAATTATGAAGAAGAAAGGATCCAGATCCCAAATTAACCATAATTATGAAGAAGAAAAATTGGTTACAATCAAGTTAAACTTGAAAAACAATTTCACATATAATTCGAGACTAAATAAGAAATTATGATAAAATATAGAGTAAATTACATTCCCCTCCCCTCAAAGATGCTTGAATTACACTCCCCTCCCCTCTTATGTTAAAATATACACTCCCCTCCCCTCTTAATCAAAACATATTAGAAAACTTTTCACTCCCCTCCCCCAAGAGAAGCTTGAATTACATTCCTCTCCCCCCTTATGTTGAAATCTACACTTTACTCCCTCAATATTTTATTTTTTATTTCTAATAATCTAGAAAAATAATAATAATCTAACATACTTTGATAAAAATAGTATTGCGGGTCTATTTTAATATAATAAAAAATTGAATACATATTTTTCGTTATTTTTTATTTACAATTTCATTAACATGTAGTTTTAAAACCTATTATAAAATATGAAACAACCCAAAATAAAATTAAAATATATGAAAAATTACTAAAGACAATAAAACATGGTTATTTAAAAGTTAATTTTATACTCTAAATTATCAAATCAATAGCAAAATATTTAAATTTAATTATCATTGACATTTAAATTATAAAGAAATGAATTAATTTTTCTTAATGATGGTTCAAAATTAATATATATCATAAAA
>Ga0228711_1003894_pt1 | contig 23165 bp, 16 predicted proteins | sample MedpolnodulmetaG_2_FD_177996 | JGI IMG/M metagenome (GOLD analysis project Ga0228711, IMG submission 177996) | Root nodule microbial communities from Medicago polymorpha collected in Santa Monica, California, United States - brown nodules | ecosystem: Host-associated > Plants > Roots > Nodule...
TGTAAAAAAAAAGGCATGAAATTGGTTAAAAAAAAAGTGTACAAAATATTGTAAAAAAAAAAGCATGAAATTAGTGCGATGAATTTTTCTAATATTGTGTACAAAATATTGTCAAAAAAAAAAAAAAAAAAAAGAAAAAAAAAAAAAAAAAAAAAAAGAAAAAAAAAAAAAAAAGAAAGAGAGAAAGAGAGAGAGAGAGAGAGAGAGAGAGAGAGAGAGAGAGTGGCACCTATAATAGAAAAGATTGTAGAAGATAAGCTTAGGTGGTTTGACCATGTAGCGAAGACTTGTAGAATATATTGTAGTACGAAGAGTAGATCAAATGGAGGAAAGTTAGATCAAAAGAGGTAGGTGAAGACCGAGAAATACTATAAGAGAAACTTTTTTTTTATCTTAATGTAAGAGAAACTATTAAGGAAAGATTTATAGGTTAATGAGTTGAATCCCGATATAATTGATGATTTATGGATAGAACATTATAACTTAATGTAATCCATGTAGCTGACTCCACTTAAGCTTTGTTTGCAAGTTTGGAGGGAAAGGGAGGGGAAGGTTTGGAAAAAAAAGTAATCAGAAAGTGGAAGAAATAGAGGAAAATTGGAGGGGAGGGGAGGGGAGGACTTTGGGGGGGTTAACTTTTCTTCATAATACAAAACTCTCCTCATTTGGGGGAACTAAAAAATTGTATTGGAGGGTTTTGGGGAATTTGGGAGGGTTTAAATGAATTCATTAAATTTAATATGTTTTTTTTTTTGACAAAATTAAATTTAATATATGTTGTTATTAAAAATATATTAACCATAAGTATTAATTTATCACTCTAACAAAATACACTTTCAAGAATGTGAAAAATTTCTCAATTTTCCTATATATTTTTGTTCCCCCAAAGCCTTTCCTTCCTCTCCCCTTCAAACTCCCAAACAAAGTCTTAGCGACATAAGACTTGATTGTTATGGTTGTTGTTGTTGATGTCTTTTTTCTTAGCCTTGTTTACTGCTATTTTTTCGTGTTGTCTGAACTCAGATGAAGATGTCCAACCTAACAATTTTGATATATTCAGTTGAGTTAGAATTTAACGACTATGTATAATCTAAAGAGGTTTTATATGCTGGCATTGCTCGGATACTAGAAACCAAATTGGGATAAAATGGATAAAACATATAGCGAGCGAGAAGGGTGGAGAGGAAGTAAAGAAATTCTCAAATAAATTGGCATGACTTGAACCTAATGATTGATGCCTCAAGGATTTCCATTCTTTGAACACCCTGTATTTTCTATATCATAAAAATAGTTATCACTCAAAAAATAATAATACTATGTATCCCTATTATATATAAAATAAAAAATTACCCCTATATAAGAACATTTTCTAGTGGATGTCTAAAATAGATGAACAAGATCCAAAGTATATCAGATGCCAATATAGAAACAACATATACATGTATCGTTTTCTACAAGAAAGAACGGAATCCTCATGTTCGTTATCAACCATTATTGTCATAAAGACGAAATTAACACATTATGTAATAAATGTAAAGAATAACAATATTATTTTTTGACAGAATAACACAATATAGATAGAATGGGTTGAGGTAAATATACCAGGAAAACAAATATAATAAGGAGAAATCGAATGTTCAAGATATAAAGAATAAATGTAGTACAAGTAAATCCACATTGATATGCCAAAAGTTCATACGAATCCATTTTCTATGCTCTATCAAAATCTTCAGCAACGGAAAGCATTGGCTTGTTCACCAGCTCACGATGCCCATAATTCATGCCTGCCTTTATGAAACCTCTTAAAGAAATACTTTCTGCGGAAAGGTATCCCAGAAAGGCAGCAAAATATTTTTTACTTTATTACGACTTTAAACTGTGCGGACCAAAGCTATGAGATATCACCAAAAAACATTCTTCGAAAATTCCTGCAATAATATGTGCACATGTAAAAAACCAGTGGCCTACTCAAGGTATAAAATGGGTCATAAATCGTTAGAAAGTGGGGTATTCAAATAGAAGTACGTGATATTTCTTCTGCACTGAACAAAAGGAACTGCTTAGGCTATAAATACTAAAAACTAAATGTATATTAACTAGAGAAGCAAAAATCATTTAGCATGTTAAAATAATGTCTTGTTAAATATTTAAAAATAGATAACCAGGATTTCGTCAAAGCAACTTAATTCAAATAAAAAGAAACAAAAAAACTTACAGTAGGTTGATCTAGGTGGGAAGAAGTGGCTGTCTCTCATCATGTCCCACTCGATGACTGGCCTGGAAATGTGCATATTAATCACAAAAACAAGGGCAATCAGTTAAACGCACAAGAGACACTCGAAAAATAAAACAATCTATAATGACAATTTGTACCTCTTCATTTGCTCCAGCTGCCATATTTAAAAACGAATCCTTTGACCTGAAATTAACACAAGCAATTGTTATTGTAGAGGAAGAAGGAAAAGGGTTTCTTTCAGAAGTTTTCATGTCATATTATACAGAATATCCAACAACTAAAACTCTTAGAAACATAAATTAGGTAAAGGAATTGTTTTCTTTCTTACTCCTCACATCGATCATGTGGTTAGTCAACATGTCATAAAGTCGGGCTATCAAATATATAAACCATAATTTTCTGGGGGCCCAAAATTAAGTAGATGCACATGTCAATGATAACATTTTAAATGAACAAAAAGAAAAAAATTGAGATCAGTAATGCAATTAGTTAGCACCTTTGCTTCTCCTGAACATCATGCAGTTCCAGTGCACCATTCTGTTCATCTCTGACTTTTGACAATGGCGAAAAAAACTGAAGAGGAAATGCGCAGTGTTATGACAAAATGGTATGACTAAATTGTCCCCCCCACCCCCACTGGGGGGAAAAAACAAACAAGTGGCTTATTTTTTACAGTATTATCAACCAGAATCTTTCGAATTCCATTTACCTGGTGCATTGAGATGAATACGATAGAAATGCCAATAAGAAAGTTCATTGTTAATTTATGTCCAAATAGTACTGCAGATGCTATCCCCGTAAAGATTGTGGCAACTGTTGATGAATACTTCTTCAAAATTGTATCTGCAGCATATTGAATAGGTTATTGAGAGAAGGGGCAAATAACATGGCCATCTACAATATAGAAGGCAATGCGATGGAAAAAATATAAATATGAAAGAAAGAAAAAATGTGAATCTGAATTATTGACCTGCATATTTGAAGAAGAAAGAAGATAATATCCCTTGGGCAGCATTGTTTGCAATCAATAACATGGTTGCTTTTGAATGGCCTTCAAGGATATCAAAGCTGCTGGGACCTGGAACATTTGAATCCACATTATTAAATATTTTAATCGTTTGAGCATCAGAAAAAAGAAATGTATATGCCGCAGGTGAAAACTGAAAAGCACGGAATAACTTTTCTATCAATAGATGTCTCGGTGTACAGAAATAAACCATCAACAATTAAACCATCTAATAAAAAATTAAGTTTATATGAATCCCTTGGTAGTTGTGTGTATAGAAAAGACTCATTGCTGCCTTGCTACGAAAACACATTGATTTATGACATTGATTTGTCTGTGTAAGGGTAGGGAGATGCTGGGTGGGTAACTCACGTGGTCGAGGTAAGGGATTAAAGAAGTTAAAGATCCAAGACAAGGGAGAAAATACTCACATAACAATTAACATATTAACATTTGTCATTAAAAAAAAAAAGAAGCAAATTCCTGATTTTGGGCATTCTATTGTTTTAGTTCATGAGTAAAATGGATTAAAATTGAATTTAAGAGTTCATCTTTTAAGGGATCCATTTTGTTACCTTTGAAAATAGCAGTCACAACTATTCCAAGAAAATTAAACATAGCTCCATACCCATACAAGAATAAGTTCTGCAAATCAAAAAATAGAGAATTAGCATCTATAGTATAAATATTAAAGCAGTTAAAAGTATCCTAGCAGTCTGACACCACTAAAGTGCAGTTCTTGAAACTACCCAATTATTTTTATTTTACTTCACTTTTGACTTCCAGGATATAAAGATGATTCTTCTAGTTAGTTTCAGTTGTCAGGCATAACTATTAGTTTCAGTCTCTTAAGTACCGTCCATTATAATTAAATCATGTTAGTTGCTTTTCAGAGACATAGTGACCAAGGTTATATTTCCATTGATACATTTCTCTTTCTTATACAATATAAGAGAGAGTGTCTTCAGACATGGGCATGCATGTGGGCACAAACTGGACCTAATTAAATTGTTGACCAAAATACATGAAAAAAAGGCATAACTAGAACAAAATAATATAGTAGTCTGTTCAGCATTATAAGGACATGATAATTTAAATTCCTTGCATAAACATGATTTTGAACTCGTCCAAACAATTTCAGGACTTAATAAAAATGTGATCCATTTATGATTTTTTTTTCTTTCCAATTTTGCATACTTCACCTGCAGATATATGCTTGTATCATACTGGCTCTTCAAAGCATACTCATTATAAACAGAGGCCATTGATGGAACAGTGACCTGCAAAAGAATTCAAAAGTTTAAGTTGAACAAATAAAAAAGAATCTTTATAGTTGAATATGTACTGATTGCATAATACTAATCAATATACGGAAGGAACAAATGACAAACATCACTTACGAAAATAAACGTATATACATATGCACCCATTGTGACAGGAAGACCTAAAGCTGTAGTTCCCTCGGGTAAAGATCGTAGCTGATTAACACTTATACCAATGAGCAAGAGAGCAAGAGCTTCCCACTATGGAAAAGAATAAATCAATTTTTCAGCTAGATTAAAGGCATAGAAGCAATTAAGATTTATGTGAGGATTTCAATGTGTTAAACTCGGGTAGTACAGAGCCAAATATGGCTAGTGTACCTCTTAAATCCCTTATCCTATATACATGACGGATCTTATGCACTGACCTGAATGATAGAAAAACGGCGCTTCATAACCACCTTTAACAAAAGTGCTATTACTAAAACCTGCAACATGCACAGTCAACAGCCAACCATTAAAAGCAGGTTCAACTTCAGCAAACTATCAAGAGAAGAATATTTCCAATTGTCTCAAGGAACCATTGTAAGAAAACAGCATAAAAGAATAAAAATTAAAGGAGAAAAGGAAGTAAGAGAATTTCTTGAAATGAAGTGAGAAGAAAATTTTGGTAAAATAATGGCTCAAAATTTAAGAAGTATCCATCAGCTGTCACAAGCTATATCATATGCAATGCCTAAGCAAGCCATTATTTGGGTAGCGAAAAAACTGAAATTAATCATACAGCACAGTGAGTGAGAAATTACCTTCAAATTGCTTAACATCTTCACAGTAGCAGGATTAAAATATAGCTGCATGAAATGTGAAATCAACCCATAAGTTACCTCAGTGAAACCCAGCGAATTCAACATATCATGCATCACATGGATGCATACAATGCTAGCACTATAAGGTTATCAATAAATAAGACTCATAAGTCCCTCCTAACAATTGAATAATCCTAATACTCTAACAAGCAATGAGGAATTCATCTAGCTTTTAGAACAGCGTTGAATTGCTGATATGGAAAAATAAATTCACAGCACCGGCAGTGGATAAAAATATGTACTGCCTATATGTGGGTCACACGTCTATTGACTTGGGACAATAACTCTTAAAAGAAGAAGTTACCGATTGTTGATATTATAGGTGAATATGAAACCTAAACGAAAGAAAGATCTCTGAAGACTAGCATTCGTATTCTAGCATAAAACCATATACAACATGTATGGGATAATCATATATACCTGCATGACAAACTTGAGATAGTTGTTGATAGCATAGAGAAATGCTGGAACAGCGAGAAGGACATTGTTGCGAGCTGCCTAAAAGAGAAAAAATAAGGACATGAAGGATGAATATGAAGAAATCATGCATCTGCATCTAGTGTTATGGAAGATAAATAGTACCTGCATGAATGTAGAAATAGAGAGAAGAGGTTTCTCCCCAACCTTTTGATTCCTAGACTGGAGAAGAAGCATAACAATAGCAAAGAAAACCTTGGTGATCTCAGTCAAAAAATTAACACTGATAGGGCTGAAATTGAATTTGCCATCGACTTTGGACATATAGACGAGAATAGGCTGGAAACCAACAAGCATACAGTCACCACCAACCAACAAGATGTTAAGAACACGTTGTTTTGAAGTAATCCTATTTTTGTGACGATCATAAGCCCTTGATACAGTTTTTGTTCCAGCGGGTGATACCAATTTTGAATGACAGACACTGCATTCTATCATCCCATTATTCGTTGGTATTTGCATCTTGTCCTAAATGAACTCGATCTGCAAAAACATAAGAAAATAGAAGAGATCCATTGATTTGATTAAGATAGATCTTGGAAATGACCGACAAAAGTATAGAATAGAGGAAATTGAAGAGAAACCTAGATCGAGTCCAACTGGAGCATTCACGGTTTTGATCTGGACCGAGCTGCCGGAACTCAATTCAGATTTGAAAGAGAGTGAATTCGCGATATGATATGATATGATATGTTATGTTATGTTATGTTAATTCATCGATCGCTTTGAACTCACACAAAACTTGTTGCCCTGTTATGTTATGTTTTTATGAGGAAAAGAAAATTAATAATATTGTCATTGATGACACGTGATGGACCAATCAGGTGCGAGAAATGAAATGAAACAAACTAAAGTAAAGTCAAACGGATATTTTATATCTATCTATACATTGATTTGGTGAGACTCATCACACAATGCTTTGCTTCATTATTATTATTATTATTATTAACACACTAAATTTAATTTAATTAAATTACCTAATTTATTTTATTTTTCAGCTTACACGTTTCTTTCACTTCACTTTGCAGTCTTCTTCTGAGGTGTGGGGTGCATGCACCAAATTTTCTAATTTACTTTAGCTCAGCTATAATGCAGTGCCACTGATTTATATACCAAAACTTATGATCATCACAATATTCTTCTTCTAAAAATGCCGACTCTTTACATCATTCTTTGCATTTCATAATCAATCTTACTCATCTTTCTTTCTATAATAACAATAACTTTACTGTTTATTCTTTACACTTACTGTTACTTATTTTTTACATTAAACCACTCGTCTTTTACCTAAATTTTAATTTCAAACAAATTATTTATTTTCACTCAAACTGAACCAAAGTTCCATCCACTAGTATTATAAATTTGTATACATGTTCAATAAAAAATGTTCTGAATACCACAATTATCCCCTATGCAATAACAACAATGTCCAAGTCTTAAATAAAACCTAAAAAAAGACCAAGTTCATTTTCATGGATTGCATATATCTCGTTAATAACATAATTTAGATGTTATCTTCATAAATGGAAGATATAACAATTTATCTTTTTGAATGAGTAATTGAGACTTTTAAGAGCATAAGTACAACAAGTAAAGTTTAAATTCGCATTTTAAAGCCTAAAGTATTGACTAGGCGTGAAAAATAACTAACTTAATATGGGAAGAAAAAAAAAGGTTGATATCTTTAAACCTAAACCAAGTTTTAAATTTAGGATTGGTAAATGAGATGTATCTCTCTGGTATATTAACTAACTTAATTATAGTTGTTTCTAGAATGTTGTTTCTTACGTTCATGTTAATGAGATTCGCCTTTTATTGAAGGATATATACATTTAGAGTAATCGGTTGTTCAACTCTTTAACTTCATAAATTTCGGACAATAACTCACCAGACGTTCTCATACGAGGACATTCAAATTATAGAGTTTATTCAAGGAAGGCAAGTTATCATTGACTTTCTTAAGATTATATTATGTTATCTTCATTATCTTATCACCATGGGTGGATCTGGCTATGGACGATGAAGATTTCAGAGAATATTAAGCACTTTTTCTAGCTAATTATGTGTGAGTCTTTCCATCAATGATTTTCATCTTTAACGTCATTTGACTTCTTACTCAACTAGTAAAAGGTGGCATGCACCTACGGAGAACTTGATTAATCTAATCATATATTGCCTTTTGTCTGTGACTATTTGGGATGTTGTTCTCTTCCATACAAGAAATTTCATGTCAACCACATAATTTCTAGATTAGTTTGTTGACATGCTACATATTCAATGGAATTATGTTTACAGTCACTTGTTCACTTGTTGGGTCATCTGGTTGACTTGAATTGACATGGTGTTCAACAATGGTAAATGAATTATCTAGCAATGTCCTAACAAAATTCATTCTTATATAGCCCTTTTCTTGCATGTTATAGGCACTCTTACCATCCAAAAACCAATGTGTGAAGCCACTTGGATTCCACCTCCCGAAGCCACCATAAAAGCTAACCTGGATGTCAGCTCTTTCAACAATTCAAGAAGATCAGGCTATGACGGCATCTTACACAACAACAATGGCGACTAGTTACTCGGGTTCTCTACTTCCTTATGCGTTGAACCTAATGCAATTTTAAATGGTATCAAAACTGCTCAAGCAAAAGGATTTGAAAATACTATCATCAAATCAGACTCCACTTTAGCAATTGATTTCACTTACAACAGAACTTCTCAACTCCGTCTCTTTTTGCATGGGGGATTAGGACATATGAATATGCCGATTGTCTAACGAAGACAACTTCCTCCAATAATACCTTGAAGATTTGCAATGGATGTCCTTTGGATCTTAGTTTCGTGTTGATGGCAGATGTTGTAGGTGTTGCTCCTCTGCGAGCTTAGTTTCTTTTTTTGTTAAAAGCGAGTTCTAAGGTGGTGATTATTTGTTGTAAGAAAAAAATTTCTACTTGGATATTGGATCTGACTGTCCTAGTGTCTATGACCTACTTGGATATTTATTTAATCCTGTGCAAGGTACGCATATTGCAAAGTGCGAACTTTATGGCATGTTATGACAATTTTCTCCTTACTTTTCAACAATTGTAAAGAAAACAAATTTGAGAAACTAGTATCTGTTTAGTTTCGAACAAGTCAAAACGCAAAAGACACCCTTTTTCTAGAGAACAAAATACACCTTTTTAGCGATTATTAGTATTATTATACATTAGTGATAAAATTAAACATAAATATTCTAAAGAATACATTATACAGTTTACAGCCAGATATTATCTTTCATGGTACTATGTTGTCTTCAAGTTGACCGGTACAATAATTTTGAGAATGCGTCTACACAAATAGAGGAGGGTTAGATTAAAGAATTGAGAAGAATTCAAACATCAAAGAAGGAAGCTAAACCAAGAAATAACACAAGACAACTCACATGCAATCTTTGGAAGAAAATGCAAAATTTCAACACTACAGTAGAGAACAGTGTTCTAAAACCATGTAAATTGCTCTTTACCATTGTACTAAAGCATTTTTATGTTAGAGTGAGAAGAATAAATAAAATCTTGATCGTTGAATTTGACCATGAACATCAAAATTATAACATAAATCAAGTGACTTCTTAAATAGTCGCGAGTATAAATTGTTATATGACTGTTAAAACTTTCAAACTTGACCATTTAAGTAATGGTTACATGTCAAGATTTATCCCTCATTCAGAACTTCATAATATCATCACATCCAATGTTGAAATACTCTTTCAGAAAGATTAAACTTTCAATCTTGACGATTTAAGCATGGTCACATGTCAAGATTTACCCCTCATAAAAACCTTAATAGTATCATCACATATAATGTGGAAATTTTCTTTTTCAGGAGGGTTCGTTATGGCTGAATCTCTAACAATGATTTAACAACTCATGCAAATTCCGGCTACAATTATCTTTCAATTAAACTGTAGGAAGCTAGCGAATATTCAATAGTGCAAGATCTGCAAAATAGGGTTAGCAGGTTCGTACCAAACCAAGAGCTTCTCTTGCAATCCCGTGACTGTCCTCACTGCAAACTTTACCAAAGAGAGACATAAGGTGCTTTCTTTGTTCTAGTTTCAAGTGTTTCTCTAAACCCCGACTAACCATCTCCATTTCAGGCTGCAAGGTGACACCCCAAATAAGTACAATTAGAGAGCAACAAGTCAATTCATAAATCATAAAGCGCAGACAAGGTAAGCACGAAAGTCCCTCTACCTACTCATCCAAAACAACATCTAATGCTTATCTCTATGGAGTGGCCATTTCAAACATGTATAGCAATCAAGCAGATTAGTTGCACTATTTAACTTTTTTTATCCCAATGTGTTTTGTTCACTATACTACAGAGGATTTCTTATCTGTCACTTCCCCGGAATTTCAAACGTTTTCTTTCTAAAAAAAAAAGTTCTTTTCTACTACAAAAGCAAAAATTAAATTGAGAAACTTTAACGAGTGGTTATATAGATGGTACTTTTGTCCTTATCTAAATTTCCCCACAAAGTATTTACTCCTCGTTTATGCATACATAAAGAATTATTAATTATAAGTGAATTTACGTTTACCGGAGTCAAAGACAAATCATTGAAATATCTAAAATGGATAAATATGACTACCCAGATATCTAATAGCCAAGAACACTGACATAAATCGTAACTCTGTTGTTAATAATAAAGGATAACTATGAAAAGACAACTGCAACCAAGTCCTATCATACTGAGTAAGGAATAAAGAGAACAGTAAATAAATATTCATCTAAGAAAAGTGGGAAAGTTTAATAGAAAAAATATTTGCAAATTATTGTTTAAGGAACAGACCGAAGATTCCTCGGGAGGAAATATCCGTAGAAGAAGGCATATCTTTGACAGTTCTCCCAAAGCATCAACATGTTTGCCTTGCATTTCCAATGCCTATAATTGAAAAAACCAAAAACACATGAATTTTAATGGAGCATTCATGTGGGATTCACATGAACTTCCTAGAGAAAGAGTTATCTGAGGCATAAAATTCAAGCATTAAAGTTACACACTTTCGGTCATTCTTAAGAACCCTGATCAATTTAGAGAGCTTACAATTGGCAAGACACAAACTAGCACCCATCTAATTCTTTCATTTGTACGACCATCATAGAAAATAAAACCTTGAAAATATTCATATTTAATGGCATGATGTTATACAACGTTTAAGAAAGATTTAGGACATATTTCAAGTAACAAAAACAAATACAGATAGCAACGGTATTCCAAGTGAAAATATAACTGCCTTTACAATGCTAGTAGTTACAGTAATACAATCTTGTAGAAACCCAAAGGCTAAAAGACAAGATTACCAGATCATAAGATTAAGAGTAAGAAAATTACCCAAGCCTGCAAAAGACAAGAGCGTGTGCGGGCAGCTACAGCTGCAGACACAATTGTTGCGGCACGAACATTTTCAAGGCCAATGTTTTCAGCAAACCCGGCAAGGAATTGTTGAGAATCCTCACCATTAATATGAACTGAAGTAGAGTAAGTCGGTGCACTGAATATAAACAAAATAATCATTACAACAGAAGTATACAGTATGATTAACAGCTGCTACCTAGCAGTAAAGAAAGCGACACAGACGCAGGACTATGAAGATCACACCTGCTGCAAGCATCTAAAACAAAATTAACTGATGCTCGATACAAGGAGTCCCGAATAGTTGTAGGTTCAACAGACACTTGCACACCAGAATTTTTGCATAATTGACGTAACTGTTCATGTGCACAGCCAAAAAACATTCACGTCAGTAAAAGAATACAAGTCCATTTATTATAGAAAATGATTTATTATCTGCACACTTCAATAAAAGAATCAGAAACTATCTGTATTGTACTTTAATTATTCAATGCTCATTAACTAGACAAATGCATAACATGCATTCTATATAACTACACAAAACCACGGTAGCAAGTTTCTTTATGCCAATTAGTATATTTATTAAAAGGAATTAGTTATGCAGTTGCACTAACTCAGGCAGCTAGCACATTATCTTCTATGCTGTAGTTGTGGTAGAGTATACTAAAGGCCTAGAAGGATTTTCTTACCAAAGGGTGTCAAAGATATCTCAGATAAGCAATATGAAGCTCAGCAATGTAAATACTAATTTTGTTTTTTCAATAGCTAATCTAACAGTGAAGTAAATGAATGGGGAAAAAGACTAACTTGAATGATATCATGCTCAGATATGTCTTTTGCGGCCATTCTACTGTCGATAATTGCTGGAAATGAAGTGAGTAAGTTGCAACTTGAATTGAAGGATGAGAAAACAGTAGATAAATGATGAGAGTGAGAGAGAAGAGTATATACAACAAAAGAATTGAGTTAGTAAATCAAATGACAGTTGAAGGTAAGATGAAAGCATTAGTTTAGTCTCTAAAGAAAGATCATTGATTCAATAAACATGAAACTGAACATGACAGTAAAAATATAAAAAGGAAGGAAGGAAGGGAGTAAGAAAGAAAGACCTCGAACAAGTCTGTAAGCATCCCTCTTGTATTCATCTTGGTGATTTAGGTCGATATCAAAAGCATTGGGATTATTAATAGGTGGCCACCATTTGGGCAATTTCCTTTGAGAAACAACCTTATTATTATTGTTATTGAAAGACCGCTTAATTGACATTGAAGGAGCAGTGGTAGTACTCAATCCAACAACCACCTCTTTACCACCAAGACTCCGGTCTCTCCGCAACATAATACCCTTGTTGTTGTTATTGTAGGTAGATGCGTTTCGACGCCAGGACGCAAACCTAGAAACCAATTCAAAGAATACCCTCAAAACAGAAAAAGCGATGATGGTCAAAGCAGCTGAAGTACCTAGGAAGTGCAAGGTGGAAGGGCGGCATGAAATGATGACTCTTCTGTTATCGTCAAGAGTTAATAAGGTCTGTAAATCGCGGTATGCCTCTTTGCCGGAAGAAACGAATTGACGAATATTGGAATGAAAGGAAGGGAAAACTGAGAGGTCTATGACGGTTTCGAGCTTGGGTTCAGAGAAGGTGGTGATGATGGTGGTAGGGTCAGAGAGTTTGAGCTTATTGTTGCGTTTGCTGCTGCGGCGGCGACTGCGACGTACAAAGGAAGAAGCGATGACGAGGCGGGATAAGCATGGTTGTGGAATTGGAAGAGTGAAAGAAGAAGAAAACATTTGAGAGATATATCAAATAACTGTTACTACATGTGTCGTGTACTTTCTGTTCCAACTAACAAAGTCTCCTCCATTACATAGCATAAGAACAATTTTGTCTTATTACTCTCCATAACACAATCAGACCTAACTAAAACAATTGTTTTGTAAAAATAAAATATAAAATTATTGGGCCAGCTTTACTTTCATGTAATAATTCATTTGCTTTCATTTTAACTAATCAATTCAAATTCTATTTATGACTTATTATTTTGACTTAATTGCGTATTTGATCCCTTACGTTTTAAAAGTTTCAATTTGATCCAAAACGTTACTCATGTTGGAATAAGTTAGTAAAACATGCCAAAATATATATAAGGGATCAAACCCTCAAAGAGACAACTTGTTTGTGCCAATAATATATAAGTTTTGGGATAGGTGTCTTTTTGTATGTGCCTAAAGAGTATACACTATATTTGGTCATGTGACCGAAGCAAAGACTAATCATACGAGATATTAGGATCAATTTTTAAGGTATTCATATCTTCCAATTGTCATTCCATTTGCACTAGTAATGGATCAAACACATGAATTGTCAAATACTTATCATTATCAATTGTGCCGCGCCTGATATGTTGCTATTGTCAAGTACTTAATTAAATTGTTAAGGAATAATAATGACTTGGTCAAAATACTAAAGTATAACATAACAATGCATTTAGAAATTCTTACAATCACACATTAGACATTATGCATCATCTGAAAATATATAACCATACATGTTCTTAGCTCCGTACCAATTCTAAAACATAAATTGTCATTAAGTTGCAAACTGGGAATTCAATTTTCAGATTGTCCAAAATATCTCCCTGAAATTGTAGCCAATATATTCAACATTACAACCTCATCATCCAGTTCAGCTTTACCAGCACGAATGCTAGCACACTTCCGCAGCAGACTCCGGAGTGCAGCGCAAGTGTCTGCATCTAGTGGAGAATCTACTGCTGCACAGAGAGCAAAAAGCCACATGCAATCAATTCTTGTGATGGTGTTTTCAGGCTCTAGCAAACGAATTCGTTTCAGCAACATTGATACTCGGGCTACAGAGTCCATCCCTAGGATTGCAGAAAGCAGGGGAGTGGAACAGCTGCTGCTAGTTTGATCTGTGGATGTTTTCAATACAGGATTCTCCGGAGGCACAATGCTATCCTCATCTTTAGCAGTCAAGTTAGTAGGTTGATCAGCCCTACCAATGCTCATGTTATTATGAAGTAGCAGATCTCTGTTCATCACTCCAAAATTATTTCCAGGTAACTTTGAGGAAATGAGAGATTGTAGATTGCCAGAATGCGTGGCACTTGAACCTTCAAGACGTGATAGGTTCTGGAATAACAAAATTGGGAAACAAAGGTTAGTCCTTTGTATATACTATTAAACAAAAATCAGTACACTCCACTCCCAAAAGAAAGAGATTGGTTCTAGACCAACATACCTCTCTTAGTACTGAAAAGTCTGCAAGAAATATATCCTCCCATTGTTTCAATGGCAACAGATGCTCAGGACACTTGGCAATATCAGGAATCTGGGGCATATAAGGACTTTGTTCCTTGTTAAGTTTACTTCTATCAAGTTTCGATACCTTCACTTTAGGAATTTGATGTGCCTCCCACCTAGGCAAGTAAAGAGTTTAAGAAACGTGTTATTTCTACTACTAGGAAGGAAACAGTGAAGTTTTATCTACTCACCATCATTTGACAAACCAGAATCCTAGATAAAGTTATCATGAAGAAAATAAAATTTTAAAGAATAAATTGACCAAAGGACCAGCAATTGGCAGCTGACAGTTACAACAATACCTGACACGCCTAAGATATTCCCATCCGTCTTCTGGTGGACCAGAATCAAAATTAGGTTCTCCGTCTACCTGAAACGCAGGCCTCTGGATGCTAGCATAATCATCCTCACTATCATCATCATCATATTCAATGCACTCTTCTGAAACTGAGCACCCATGCTTACTCATAAGACTATGAGTATAAGAAGGGTCAACGTGGCTCACACTTCCACCACTTTCCATGAATTGTCGTTCATTATCCATATTTCCACAATACACTGCACCTGAAAGCAATAACAAGACTTTCAGCTTATGAAAATGGGTTGAAGATGGAATACAAATATAGTTCACAAACAAGCAATAACATGAAATTGAACGTATTAAAGCAATAACATGAAAACTCAATAATAATCAGGCAAAAAGTGTACTAATTCAAACACAATGTAGACAGGAAATTGAACTTTTTATTGAAAAATCAACAATATACAACTGTAAACAACAAAGCAATCCTCATGGCTGCTACTGTATGACCTAAGTAGTCTTTCAAATTTACAAAGAAGCCTACAACACATGGCTTTTCATGTACAGAGTGACTTTATACAAGTAGCTATGCAACTGAAATCAGTGCCTAAGTACAAAAACCAGAAAAAAATTGGAACATAGTGAAGTAGTGTTGCGGTTAGATCTTTTCCAGGTTCCCTTTGGTCATTGATTCTTGAAAGTTCAATGGACAAAGACATTGACATATCTGCATCTTCCATTGGCAGCACCCACACCTGTCCAATTGAAACATCAAATTGACACAATATGAGCTAACAACCAGGAGACTGTTGGGCACACAAAAAGAATCAGAGCAATTAAGTTTTACACAGTTTCATTACAAAGAACTACTTATTATCCTTGCATTACCAAGTCTTTATACCAAACCAGAAAGGTCAATCAAATTAGAATTAGAAGCAAAGAATGATCAAGATTCATGATTCACAATATGGAAATCTCAGAAACACACACATGAGAAAAGTGGAATCAAGAATTCACAAGAATCCGATATGATTATGCAAGAAAGAAAAGAAAAGAGTACTGACCAGTGAGAATTGGTTTCTTGTTGGGATGGAACGGAAGAGCGTGACGGTTGTTATGAGCGGCGGCAACGGCAAAGACCAATGTATCATATTCATCAGCAAAAGCAGATTGAAGCGCGGTGTAGATTGTTTTCCAGAATTTGTGCTGCTGAGAGACATTCACAAACCTCATAGACTCCATCATCTGTCGAGAGTACTTCTTCTTCATGTCAGTGCTGCTAGTTCCGGTGTTGTTCTTGTTGGTCTTCTTGGAAGGCTTTCTTCTTGGTTTTCCGTTGTTGATGGGAACGCAATCGAGTAAAGCAGTTTCATCAATGACCTCAATGTTTGAAAACCCTAAGGAGGAGTTAGTAGCGATGGTGAAAGCAGATTCGAGTTCTTCCAAGAGACGTTTCTTCTTGCCTTCGAGTTGTTGCTCAGAAGCAGCAATATTGTTGTTTCCGGTGACGGTGGCGGCGGCGGCGGCGGTGGCGGCATCATCATCATCAAGAACCTTGTTGACGACGAGCTGTTCTTCTTCGTTGCACTTTGAAACGGTTACTTCAGCCATGAATGAGCGTTGGAGTTGTTGTATTTCCAGAGAATGAGCGTTGATTCCCAATTTATAGTATAATTCTAGATTATCCCACCCTAATGGCCCTAAAATCTAACTATAACCTCCATAGGCCCACGCTTCATTTTTTTTTATTTATGTATTGCGGACATATTAACATTAATTATATCATAAACAAAACTTATATGATATCTCCAATCACAAACATATTATTTCACCCCAAACCCACTTTCAACTCAAACAAAAAAAAGTCTATTTTTGTGATGAGATACCATAGAGTCACTATAACACCAAAAACTTATGGTGGTCTCCAACTTGAAATCGGTATGCTTGAGGAGTAAATAAGCATCTTGGTTTCAATAGCTCTTGCCACATCACCTATCAACACAAAAAAAAAAATGGTTCTTAAAATCAGACAATATAGGGTGCGTTTATTTCAGCTTTAAAAAAAAATAGATTTTGAGTTAAAAAAACTTAGAGTTTTTTCTAGAGATTTTTAAAAAAATCTAAAGCTATTTCTGTTTGTTTACTATCATAAAAATCATTTTTTTTTTTAAATTTGAAGCTCTTGAGTTCTTTATGTTTATAAAAAAAAAAAATTTGGAAAAACAGTTTCAAATATCTTTTCATTTTAAGGCTAAAAATGATTTTTTTTAACAAAATAAATTTTTTAAAAAGCTAAAACAAACACTACAAAAATAAAAAAAAGTGATTTTTTTAATAGAAAAATAGATTTTTTTTTCAAAAAAATCCAAAACAAACGGACTCATTGTCTCTAAAATTTGTCAAATCATAATTCAATACCTTGCATTAAAGAACTATAGTTGAATGTTAATTTTTTGAATTTAGTGCTACGGTTTTAAATGTTTTATGTTTATTTTTATGCAACATAAGACTATTTGAGTCAATATATACGTTGTTCACTAATTTTGTTTGATTTTTTCTAAAGAGAAATTTTGATGGAGATATCAGATTGACTCTTTTATTTAAAGGACCAAATCATTTTACGTTTTGTTGGAGATATCTACTCGGCTGCTCTATGTTTGAGTTTGTCCTCTATACGCAATTTCTTAAAAATGAGATGGCAAACGAGTTGTAATAATCGCATATAATATAAAACATCAACCCACCCTTCAAAAGTGAAAATCTTAAGCAAATCACTTTGTTTTTTTATCGAAAGTTGCCTTCCAACACTGATTGGTCATATAATTAGGTTCATTAACCCCCTTTTGAATATAAATAAGAATAATATTTTAACAACTATTTTGAAACAATCTTGTTGTTGTTTCTTCTTATTGGTTAAAAACAATATAGAGAGATAGAGGAAGAAAGAGAATAAGAATGTAATGTAAATATAAAAAAGAAAGTTGTCCAAAAATTGTACTAAAATGATTTTACAATATTATTTCTTTATAAAATGAGTATTAACAATTAGTGAGTGACCAATTTAGGTGAGTTAATTTAGCTTCTTCAAAAACAAAAAAAGAAAAACTGGTGAGTGACAAATCAAAAATAGATATTATAAGTTCATTATAAACCGATCATGACTTCATCATGCTATGTAGTTAACATTTTTTTTTTGAAAGAATCCTATGTACGTATTATTGGCCAAAAGAATAATTAAAAATATTTTTCTAAAGAAATGTTCAGATAAATTATTTTAGAAAGATGTCTAAATGGAAATTTGATAGCTCAACTATTTTAAGGCAAAGGTTAAAGAAGTCGAGATTCACCGGTTAAGGATAAAAATATTAACCTTACAAACTTTAGCCATATCAAAAACAAAGAAAAATCTCTAGACAATCTACAACCATTTTCAACAAAAAAAAACACTTATATTACAAATTTAACCAAGAATAAAGTATATATTGACTCAAATATAACCTAACTCGTTAAGTCTCACTTCCATTACAAATTGTGAGTCTTGACGAGAACAAAGAAACCCAAAATGTTTGATCATAATAAATTTTATAAATTAATGAGATGATTAAATATGATAAAAGTGAAAAACCTGCTGAACACAGCATAAGAAGTCGAGCCGCCACCATAAAAAATGTTTAAACTTTAGACTCAAGTAAGGGGCATAAGCATGCCACCAGTCTGATGACTATATAAAATAACATCAAAACCATGCCGCGTAAGTGAACCCTAAAATACTTCGACTCTTCTAACACCATATAGAGTCGGGAATATCATCAGCCACCTCTCTTTTCAAAAGTGATTGAACGTGTCCCTCCAATCTAAGTAAATTGACATGACACGGTACGAAAATTACAACAACATACTATACAACCCAGTAAGGTATGATAGAAAAGAACAGACAAACAAAAAAGTCCAACAAAGATAAGTCTTTCAATCCAAGTATCATCAGCTCAGTCAAGAAACAAATAAAGAATATGGGGGGATTAGCGTTGAGTGACAAACAACATTTATCAAACAAACCACGCAACCCAGACCCAATGTTGCAGTATGGCTCTATAATCCTCTGCACTAAAGTGCAATACCAGAAATACATGGAAATTAAAAATGACATGAAACCACCCAATCCAATCCTACACATCCAATCTCAAACAAAAGTAAAAATATATGTTATATATATATTATTATTTGCAGTATTTGATAATATCTGACTCAAACTGTGCAGAAGATGCAGAAACAAAAGAGAAGTATTTTAACTTCAATTCATCTGCTTCAAGTTTCTGGTGCAGGAGCGGGAGCCTTCAGAAGTGGCTGGAGTGCTTTAACAACAATGCTCATATTGGGCCTAAACTCAGCTTCATACTGCACACAAAGTGCTGCTACGGCTGCAAGCTGCACAGTCAACGATATTCATTGTTACAACCAAGCTCAGAATAGAAGATCTAAGGATCATGAGTCTGTGCGCCTAAAGGGAGGGAGAGAGTGAGAGACAGAAAATAGTTACCTTAGCAACTCCTTTTGGGGGATATTCTCCTTTCAGTTTTGGGTCCACACATTGTTTCACTTTATCTTCACTTAGTCTTGGGGTAGCCTACAAAAATATCTACGTCATTGAAATATCTACAGCAGGAACCCATTGGTAAATAATTGAAATGGGGCAGAGATGAGGCACAAGTTTAAGAAGGTAAACTGACCCATGTGACAAGACTTTGCTGTCCTCGAGGCATGGTATGATCAACAGGCTTCCTACCTGTAAGGAGCTCAAGAAGAACAACACCAAAACTGTAAACATCACTTTTTTGAGTCAACTGCCCAGTCATGGCATATCTGCAAAGTTTGACAACAAAACATAAGCTAAGAACCAATAAACAAAGATACCAATTTAAAAGAAACATAAGCTGAGATGAGAAACAAAATATATTCAAAATTAAAACAGAAAAACTCAGCAGGGGAAAAGACACCAATACAGTTTTCGTAAAGTTCTTGTGAAATTGCATGCTTCCGTGACTGGATCTAGAGCATATTACCAAAATGACATGTACCGTGTAACCTAACTATAAACAAAAAAGCTTCTTGTTCAACGACATTTAGTTAGATTGCTGGGGTATACTGCTCGGGAACATACATACTTAAATAACTGACAGTAAATAACTAACTTCATACGGTAAATTGAATTAGACAACCAGATACAAGAGGTACTGTTTTGTATTTCCTACTTATCAATTGAACTAACTTCAATTGAAATTGAGGCTAAGCACAGGGACTAAAAGGAAAGGGACAACATCAGAAGCCACTAACGGTACTACTAAATCTCATTTGTTCTTCGTGACAAAAACATACCAGTCAACAGTCACTGCTTCATTATAAATTATAGCAGAAATATTACACATTTGAATTCAATTAACTAACATTAACGTGTATTGAATCCAAGAGAAGCTGTGAAGGGAAACGTCGCTTACTAGATGACAATGATACTATAATAAAAATGACTCATGGTCAAATGATATTTAATAGACCTAAGGAATAAAACATGAATTGCAGTTGTATGTAAAAAGACAACACACACAGACAGCACTGAACAGTCTAAGCATTTTGAGAGAAAAAAAAAAATCTAAAAACACAGGACAGTGACATATTTATGAATTCTAAGGAAAAAATATACATATAGATATATAAAACCAAAGCTATAAAATTATGGAAGCTTACTCTGGAGCATGATACCCAAAGGTTCCCAATACACGGGTAGAATGAAGGCGTGCAGCCATGTCAGGGGCCTGATTAGAGAGGTTAAAATCAGCTACCTTAGCTTTGTAATCTTCAAAGATAAGCACATTGCTTGACCTGATATCCCTGTGTATGATAGATGGTTGAACTTTCTCATGTAAATATTCTAATCCCCTTGCTGCATCAACTGCAATTCTAACTCGCTGCATCCAGTTAAGAGTTGGCCCTGGTTGTGCCCCTTGAACTCCCTTTCTACCTATAATGGAAAGTCGCCAAAATCATCAATGGAACTTCTTATATGAAATGTAAGTAAAGAAAGGACATGAAGCTACATACCGTGCAAAATGTCATGAAGAGAGCCCATAGTAGCAAACTCATATGCAAGTACACGGAGATTTCCTTCAACACAGTATCCATGTAACTCAACAAAATTTTCATTCTTCAATCTTGAGACCATGGAAACCTGAAATAGGAAACACTGAATGAGAAAGCTAATAAACTAAAAATAACCATGCAAGAACCAACACACTTCCCGTGTAAAAATAAAATAGTTTGTTTAGTTGATAGAAGAAAAATGCCTGGGTCAGAAACTCATTATTTGATTCGGGTTCAGTAGAAACGTCAAGCTTTTTCACAGCCACGGCCTTTCCATCGTTTAATGTTGCATAATACACCCTCCCATACGACCCTTCACCAATCAATGCCTTTGATCCAAAGTTGTCAGTTTTTTCCTTTAGCTCATCTAAGGATAATGCTGGAACTTCGATAGGTGGTGGTGCCTTTTGAGTTTCAGGTTTGACGGGAGCCGGAGCCCTTGAGCCTTTTGGGTTGCCTAAAGCAAATAAAATACAAAACGTGAGGAATCTTTATCATGAAAGGACCTAGCCCATCCATCCATCTGATATGCTGAACTATGAGGACAGTGAAATTTTGACCTCAGGATAATTGAAGTATTTGGAAGAAGAAGGAAAAAATGTTCTATACATATAAGATAAAATGAAATATAAATGTTCAATCAACCAGCTTGTAGCTATAAACAGAAGGCATCAATATTGTCATTCGCAAATTGCGGAAAATAGCACTCTGTTCAAATTCCGCTATGTTACAATGCCATAGCGCTGTTTGACAACACTATATCCTAAATAGAGTACCGCAGAACAATACCAATTTGTTTAAATTCAACTACACTTGAGAACAGTTTAAGACATGCTGGTATATAAAAATTATATGAAATGCCTCACAATTAACAGTTCTGTTGATACTTTTGTGGTTTATTTTTGCTGCTTTGTCAAGTAATAGACTACAGCTAGAAGAAGGAAAAAGCACCATGGATTAGATTAAGGAACTCACCATCTCCATAACTTCTTGGGCTTTTCAGGTGTTCATTTTCATTTGATGGATAAGACTCTTCCACCTGACAAGTGCAGCATAGCCAACGACGCATCCTTGTACTCTTCCTTGGATATAAATCGTCCTTGTAAGTTGAGTTCCCCAGAACAAAGTAATCAGGAGGAGTCGTATGCGCCTGCATAATGTCACCAGACATATAAATATCGAAATTATAACGTTATTCGAAAATCAAACTGATCTCAAAACCCCTCAAATAGGTAAGATTAATGTATCTCTATAATAAATGTCCATTTCCCAAATAACGAATAAATCAAAATGACGAATAAATCATTGGCCGTTATTATATCATAAATCTTATTCATTGAAGGTAATAATTAATGGCGAATAAATCCAAATGGTAAAAGGCTCGCGCCGCAAATCCAAAAGTCGCGCCAAATCCTAGGATAACTAAATGTTTGATGCGCACGCACGCACACACGCACACACGCTATATTGTGGTATGATCTTTGAACACATAAACACAATATTGTTGTTTAAAAAATGATGCAATATTTTGTAATTCTGAATGTAATCGATTCCAGATTTACAAAAGTAGGTGAATAGCAGAATTATAATAAAATTTGCAGGTAATTGGGCATAGAACATGAGATTGATTGATGTTAAATAAATAAACGATAAATCAATCAAGTTATAAACAAGGTCAGAATCCTTGATTGATCTAACAAATAAAATAATTATGGAAAAGAAAAGCAAAATAACATAAGAATTCGAAACTCCATTGATTGGAATTGAAATACATACGAAACGACCAGGACGATGGTGATTGTCAGGACGGTGATCCATCAAAAAAATGAAACGAAACACGAATCCAACCAAAAAAAAGGATGTGGCGAAATTGAAGCAAAATCGGATTCGGTAAAATGCAGAACACCCAAATAAGCCCAAAAATTGAAACGGAGAAAAGCAAATGGAAAAAGAAAAAAAGAATGAAATAATAGAAAGACAGAATGAATAACCAAAATTAGAAGCGAAATAATCGATAGAGAAATCAGTACCTTGGACGCGCACTAGGGTTTCGTTCCGTTGAGAGAAAGAGAAAAAAAAAAGAAAGAATGAATGATATTATAATAATAAAGCTAAATAGAGAGAGAGAGAGAGAGAGAGAGAGAGAGAGAGAGAGAGAGAGAGAGA
>Ga0228711_1003896_pt1 | contig 23164 bp, 20 predicted proteins | sample MedpolnodulmetaG_2_FD_177996 | JGI IMG/M metagenome (GOLD analysis project Ga0228711, IMG submission 177996) | Root nodule microbial communities from Medicago polymorpha collected in Santa Monica, California, United States - brown nodules | ecosystem: Host-associated > Plants > Roots > Nodule...
AGCAATAGACAAGCCTTACAGTGAAATAGGCTTTGAGGCCAGTTTGGCCTATTTAGAAGTAGAGAAAATTGAATATTTTATGACTTTAATATGAAGTAGGCCTGTACATAGGCTTCTAGGCCAGGCCGGGTTTTTAAATAGGCTAGGCCAGGCCAAAAAAATAGGCCTATGAAAGGCCATAGGTCAGGCTTAGGCTTGCTAAAAATTTCGTAGGCCAGGCTCAGGCCTATCAAAGCCTGGCCTGACCTGGCCTATTCCCATCCCTACTGGTCAGGGAATGATTTTGGGCCATCATGGGAGATGTATAGCCTAAGAAGTGGCTCTTGGAGAGAGCTTAATGTTGACATGCCTTATTCTTCTGATCATACTCATACTGAGGGCACCCAAGTCTACATGGATGGAGTGTAGCTCCGCTGGGTCATGTTTGGTATCGTTTTACTTGAGCAATGAGGTGTTCCTTGTAACACCTATTTCCTCGGACGAAGATGATTGTTTTGATGTTGGAGCAAAGTGGATAAACTTGGCGGTGTTAAATGGGTCCATTGCCTTATACTCATTTTACAAAGAGACAACTACTTTTCACGTATCAATTTTGGGTGAGCTCGGTATAAAGGAATCGTGGACCAAACTCTTTATTGTTGGACCGTTGGCTTGCGTTAAGCGTCCTATCATAGTGGGGACAAAGGGGGAAATATTCTTCATAAGAAAAGATATGGAAGTAGCTTGGTTTGATTTGAGTATGCAAATGATTGAGCAGCTTGGTTATAAAGCAGAGAGTCTTCGCTGCAAGATAGTAAATTACAAGGTAAGCATTCTTCCGGTCCTAAAAAAAAAGAAGAGAAAGCATTCATCCATTAGAGGAATAAGTAGTTAATTGTTTTTCTTGTTTTCACTTGTTGGGATATCACAATTATTGTCAAGTAAACTAGGAAACTACTTGATTTTGCTTTTGCATTTTTATTTTGAATGTTTACTCTTGTTTTGTTTTCAAACTTATCTGGCTTCTATATGAATAAAATGAATGATATTTTGCTTTTATCGAATGACCTCCCTCTAGTTTTATGTAGTAATAACTTATATATGGAAATTTTATAATCTAATGAGCAACCAAAGAGTTTTCGTAGAAATCAAAGATTGTGTTTCGGTAACTTGTATAAGAGGGAAAAGAGTTATGATTATTATTTCAAGTATCAACAATGCAAGAGGGAAAAGAGTTTACTCTCCGTATGATTTTTTGTCTAATTTAATATTCCAGGTTCTTGAGAAATTCAAGGTCATCTAACAAATGTCTTTCGTTCGATTAATTGCTTTTCAGACAAGTTTTCAATTTTGTCGGTGGAACCATAATAGGGGTGTCAAGTTTGAGGTAATCAAAATATGTGTTTACAACAAATCTGCAGTTGGAGTCAACTGTTTAGTTAAGAATGGATGTCGTTATTCTGTTCTTGGTGCTATTTCTGCAATTCTCAACTTTTTTTGGGTTTGAAGTTGTCTTACAGTCAAAGGATTGTAGCAATGATTTTGGAAGTGCAAAGGTCGCCACCGGTAACTCTGGTCGCCACCAGTTCGGTTGACATTCCAAAATCGGGTGGAATATTTTTGCTGTCTTCTGTACTTTGTCAAGTTATTGGTTATGCCAATACCAATGTCTGAAAGTCTATGTTTAGCCAATATCAATGTATAATTCTCCCTTTTGTATGGTTTCTTTAATAATTTTTTCTTTGAATTTCTGTTGCATCATTGCATGCATGTATCTCTCTCACACTTATTTTCTTTTAAGATAGGAAATATGAGCATGAACTTATAGAAATTGCAATTTCTATTTGCTTTATATGCATGCTTTGTGCTCTTCATTGCGATCTTTGTACGGTCTGAATGTTGAAGCAATGTTCATTTATCCAGTGATTATTGGCTGTATATGCATGCTTTGTGCTCTTAATTGCCACTACTATTATTGGCTGAAATACTGTGACAGAATATTGGTTTTCTGTTTTTCTTGATTAAGAAATGTTTCCAGTTGTTTTCGGTTTCCAATTTATGAATTATAATATTCTAAATTGGACTTAAGAAAATTTTAGAGAAGCATTGCCATTTGCCCTTAGGTTTCTAGAATGTCATTTCAAAAGTAGCTTAATTGCAACTTAACATCACTTATGTATGTTTAATTGTTACTTTTGAATTTGAAACACAAGCTCAAAAGTAGACCATTGAAGACTATAGGTTTTTTTTTTTAATGCCACCCTTTCTTGGATCTGTATGCATTGGATTTGAAAAATAATAGCATGATATTTTACATTTGTTTTCATAGAGTGACAATTGTTAAATCTTTTGTTGATATATATTAGAATTTAATTTATTTGAATTTTTGAATTGGTTTATGATGATGTGACATTTTTTTGAATTTAATATTTTGTATTTGACAAGCATCTTCAACCACCAAATCCAAATTGAGTGTATCACTTTAGATGTATGGTTGATACTGTGTATGATCTGAATAGAAAAACCCAAAACCCTAAATCCTTCACAAAATATGCATCAAAATGGTGTGCATACACATCAACATAATCATATGATGTGAAATTTTCTTTATAAATTGGGGAAAAGGAAAATTATTATTTAATTAAAGAGACGCTTATGACCATTTTACAATCGTCTTTGAGAGAATTTGAAATCTATTCTTCTAATTTACAAAGTTATACTCTTACCATTGAACTGACATGAAACACATGGAAACATACGAGATGCATAAGTGCATGGCATTTATGATATTTAGGTTTTTTCCCAAAGGATTTAACGAGGTCCTAGTCATGTTTTGATTAGTTTTATGAGTAAATTCCACCCCTCCCCTTAAAGCTGTTACAATTACACTCCTCTCCCCTCTTATTCACAACATATTATAAAAATGACTAATGCTGTTTGCAATTACTAATCTAATCATTACATATTTCCTATTTTACCACATTGCTCTTGTATTGTAAGCAGTTTCCTACTGCCGTGCAAAATCCGTGAAAAGCTTCCCGTACTGTTTAGCAGTGCTCTATAAAAATTTTCACTCCCCTCCCCTAAGAGAAGCTTGAATTACATTCCCCTCCCATCTTATGTTAAAATCTACACTTTACTCCCTCAATATTTTTTTTTAATTTCTAATAATCTTGCAAAAAAATAATAATCTAACACACTTCCATTAAAATTAAATGGTGGTTTAAAAGACAATATGAAACAACCCAAAATAAAATTAAAATATGTGTAAAATTACTAAAGACAATAAAGCATGGTTATTTAAAAGTTAATTTTATACTCTAAATTATAAAATCAATTGCAAAATATTTAAATTTAATTATCATTGACATTTAAATTATAAAGAAATAGATTAATTTTTCTTAAATGGTGGTTTTTTTATTTTTGAGGGATCTTTAATGGTGGTTCAAAATTAATATATATCATGAAAATATTTATTTATGTTAAAATAGATTAAACTATACTGCATATTTAATTATTAAGGGAGGAGGTTGTAATTCAAGCATCTAATAAGGGAGGGGAGTATAAATTTTATTTTTCAAGGGAGAGAAATGTATATTTTAACATAAGAGGGGAGGGATGTGTAATTCAAGCATCATTGAGAAAAGGGGAGTGTAATTTACTCTAGTTTCATTCATTTCAAATGTTTATTCCCATTGTCATCAACATATATCCCTAGTTCCCTTCATAAAGTCTGACAATGACAATATGAAGGACAAAAAGAAAGCATACAATCATTATCAACTTTTTCAATCAATCAATCAGCTTTTTCAATCAATATGCTTTGTTCCAAGGCCTTCGTAAAAATGTCCGCTAATTGTACTTGTTGTGAATTTGATGAAAATCACACCAATAATAAATTTGATATGTGGAGAAAGTGATAATCAAGCAACCAAAACAAGTGGGTCACAGTTATAATCACAAACAAAAGTAGAAAAACAACGAGAGAAAAGAAAGAGAGAACACACAAAATTTGTTTACCCAGTTCAGTCCAAATTGACCTAGTATGGGGAGAGAGCAGCTGTCTGTTTCACTATAATGATGAGTAACTTTACAAAAGAGATATTAATGGGTTACAAGAATAAGTCTCCAGCCTAATTCTACCCAAAGCCCCAATCTCTTCCCGTGACCAAGAGACTCAATCCTTATAGTCTTTCCCAAGGTGAATCAACCCAACCCTAGTGTTTGTTGTCAAGAGCATACTCTATACAAACCCTAGTTTGATTTCTAAATCATCGTTTCAGCCCCCTCTATCTCTCTCAAGGTTAACATATGATACAAGGTCTATATTTATAGAGAAATATAACTCGTAAATTTGGAACGAATATCACACTGAAGTTACATTTCTTTTTTTTTGCTCCTTCAGTGAAAGATTATTTGCATAAAAAATATAATATTCCCTTTCAAAATATATTTGCATCAAATCGTCGTTCATACGGTACAAAAATATATTTATTGTCCATAAATATATTTTCAGCACAAAATATATTTGAAACAAATCTTTTATATTTTTAGCAACAATATTCTCCATCCATCAAATTTTGAGTCATACTACAATAGTACCGATGTAGGAACATGCAGTGGACAGAAAATTTTAGTCATCACGACTTCACAAACAAAGTGATAATCAGCATAAATATGCTTTGTTCGTTCATGAAACGCAGGATTTTGAGCTATATGCAACACTGATTTACTATCACAATATAATCGCATCCCTTTGGAATGACTAACTCCCAAATCACCAAGTGCTTGAGCCATTTTAACTCACATGTAGTCATCGCCATAGAGCGATACTCAACCTCCGTAGAAGAACAAGAGACGGTTGGTTGTTTCTTAGTTTTCCAAGACACCGTAGAAAGACAAAGTAACACCACCCATCCAGTCAAAGAACGTCTCGTATGGGGAAACTCGCCCAATCCGAGTCACACCATCCCTCTAGTTTCAATTCACTATCAGACCAAAGTAGAATACCTTGGCCCAGGTGTTTCATCAAGTATCTAAAAACCCTTAAGGCTACTTCCCAATGCTCTTCACATGGTTTCTGTATAAACTGAGACAAAATATGTACATAATATGCAAGATTTGATCTAGTCACATACATGTAAATCAACATCCCAATAAGTCTTCAATATAGTTATGGATCTTCAAGTGGTGTACTAGAAACCAATGCTAGCTTATGGTGTTGTTCCATTGGAAAATGTTTAAGACTCCCAAATCCTTCATACGAAAGCATACACCCAAGTAAGCTTTAAAAAATTCCAGGGCTGCAATATCATTCCCTGCAATAATCAAGTCATCCACATAAACTAGCATGTTGATCTGTATTTTCCCCCTGTGCAATGTAAAGAGTGAGTAATCTGAATAAGATTGAACAAATCCATATTGCCTCAATGTGGTGACCAACTTAGCAAACCACAACGAGGAGCTTCTTTCAAACCGTACAATGACTTTTTCAACCTGCAAACTAGATTTAGGTCAGTGTTTTTAAAACCTGGAGGAACTTTCATATACACCTCCTCTTCCAAGTCATCATGGAGAAAGGCATTATGTACATCCATTTGATGTACTTCCCACTTTTTAATTGCTGCCACTGCTAAGAAGGTATGAACAGTGACCATTTTTGCCACCGGGGCAAATGTCTCATCATTGTCTATTCCCTCTATCTAAAGGTGCCCGAATAAACAAGTTTTGCTTTGAATCGTTCTATGCTCCCATCTGAGTTATTTATTATTTTTATTTTGTATACACATTTACTTCTGAGTGCTTTCTTCCCGGGCAGTAGTTTCTCCATAACCCATGTCTCATTGTTTTCCAAGGCTTATATCTCATTGCGCATTGTATCACGCCAACCAGAATCCTTTACGGCTTCCTTAAATTTATTTGGGCAGATGAGCTTTCCGATGACTTTACTTTTCGGAACGTATGAGTGACAAAATCCTTGAGTTTTATATTCGAAACTTTGTTTCTCATCCCCCTTCCCATCTCAGATGCCACAATTGCCTCCCTCTCAGCAACCACCTCCGGCTCTCCGGGCTCCACATCATCCTCTTGCATCACCACAACATCATCCTCATCAACTTCGTGTGTGGGATCTACTTCGCCCTCTATACCACTTACAATTACTCCCTCATCGGATGCCACAATAGCTCCATTGTAGTCTCCGTGCAACCCCCTTGGAGCCGCCTCTGCTCATTGTCTCGCAAGGCCATGGATGCACCCCCTCCTCCAAATGATGCATCATAAGTTTGCAACCCAATATCATCAGCAACATACTCAGAATCAATAAAAGGAGTAGAATGAGTTGTGTCTAGTTGCACAACAAATGGAAATTCATGTTCATAAAATTTCACATCTTTAGAGACAATGTATGGTTTCGATACAATTTCCATCCTTTTTACCCATAGAGATGAGTTCGAGAAAATCTCAAATGCAACATTCGCTAAGGAGGCATGGGAGAAGCTTAAAGCCTCTTGCCAAGGAGAAGACAAGGTAAAGAAGGTACGTCTCCAAACTTTAAGAGGTGAGTTTGAATCCTTGCATATGAAAGAGTTAAGTCTATTTCAGAATATTTTTCTAGAGTTATCTCTATCTCAAATCAATTAAAAAGAAACGGGGAAAAGTTAGAAGATGTGAGAATTATGGAGAAGATACTCCGATCATTAGACCTCAAATTCGAGCATATTGTTGTGACAATTGAAGAAACCAAAGATTTAGAGACTATGACAATAGAGCAACTTCAAGGATCTTTGCAAGCTTTTGAAGAGAAGCACAAGAAGAAGAAAGAGATCACTGAGAAACTCTTCAAGATGCAACTAAAAGAGAAAGATGAAGGTCAAAGAAATGAGAGGAGCCAACAAAGTCAAGGTAGAGGCCGAGGCCGAGGTCGCGGTCGAGGACAATTTGGACGTGGCTACGGTGCGCGTGGTTCAATTTTTCTGGAAGCAGTTACGAGAAAGGAGAGACCTCAACTAAAGGACGTGGGAGAGAATACCCAAAATCAAGGTATGACAAATCTCAAACTCAATGCTACAATTGTCACAAGTTTGGGCACTACGCTTCAGAGTGTAGATTCTCCAAGAATCTAGTAGAGGAGAAGACCAACTACGTGGAAGAAAAAGACGAGAAATTTGAAACAGTGCTGCTAGCACGTGGAAGTAATGAAGGCATCCATGAAAATTCATGGTGCCTTGACACTGGTGCAAGCAATCATATGTGTGGAAAAAGGAGCATGTTCGTGGAGCTTGATGAATCGGTGCATGGAAATGTCTCATTTGGCGATGATTCTAAGATTCGAGTGAAAGGCAAATGTAATATCTTAATTCGCTTGAAAGATGGAAGACATCAATTTATTTCAAATGTCTACTATGTCCCTAATATGAAGAACAATATTTTGAGTCTGGGGCAACTGTTAGAAAAGGGTTATGATATTCGCATGAAAGATTCAAGTCTCTCCATCTAAGATGAAAAAAATAATCTCATCACCAAGGTACTAATGTCAAGAAAGAGGATGTTCTTCTTGAATATCCAAAATGATGTTGCAAAGTGTCTCAAAGCTTGCTACAATGATGCTTCTTGGCTTTGGCATCTCCGATTTGGGCACTTAAATTTTGGAAGCTTAAGCTTGATAAAACAAAATATGGTGAGAGGTCTTCCGTTTATCAACCATCTAGACCAGTTGTGTGAAGGATGTTTACTTGGGAAGCAATTCCGGATGAGTTTTCCAAAGGAGTCAATCTCAAGAGCCAAGAAGCCGCTCGAGCTTATACATGTTGACGTATGTGGACCAATCCAGCCATGCTCACTAGGTAAAACAAATTATTTCCTCCTTTTCATTGATGATTTTTCAAGAAAAACATGGGTCTATTTCTTGAAGCAAAAATCAGAAGTCTTTACCATCTTCAAGAAGTTTAAAGCTGTTGTGGAGAAAGAAAGTGGTCGGCAGATAAAAGCTATACAGACTAACCGAGGAGGAGAATTCACTTCGAAAGAGTTTCAAGAGTTTGTGAAGAGAATGGAATCAGACGTCCATTGACAGTTCCAAGATCCCCCCAAGAAAATGGTGTGGCGGAAAGGAAGAATCGAACAATACTTGACATGGCTCGAAGCATGCTCAAAAGTAAGAAACTACCAAAAGAGTTTTGGGCTGAAGTTGTGGCGTGTGCAGTCTATCTATCTAATCGATCTCCAACAAGGAGTTTGTCGGGAAAGACACCGCAAGACGCATGGAGTGGAAGAAAGCTATGTATCTCACACTTGAGGGTCTTCGGGAGTGTGGCCCATGTTCACATTTCAGATGAGAAAAGAGCAAAGCTTGATGAGCAAAGCTTGATGATAAAAGTGAGAAATTCATCTTTGTCGGTTATGATCAAAGCTCAAAGGGCTACAAGTTTTACAATCCAGACAACAGCAAGATTGTAATTAGCCGAGATGTGGTCTTTGATGAAGAAGGAGAATGGGACTTTGGAGCACACATAAAGGAACACAGTTTCTTTCCCGAATTCGAAGAAGAAACGTCTCAAGAAGTTCAATAAGTGCCCATTCACTAACATCACCCGCTTCTGAGGATACAAGTAGTGAAAGAATTACGACACACACACGAAGCCTTCAAGATCTCTATGATAACACAGAGCCCCTATCACAACGAGGGCTTGAAGATATCTACGAGGAAACAGGAGAAACAGATAATCACACACTATTGTGTCTTTCTGCAAGTTATGAACTAGTGAATTTTGAAGAAGCTGCGCAAGAGAAGAGACGGAGAGATCCAACAGATGAAGAAGTCCAAGTCATTGAAAAGGATAATATGAGGTACCACATCTCAATTCCAAAAGATTGTAAGGCTACCAATGGCAAGTGGGCAAGTGGATGAACAAGACAAAGAAGAACGTCAAATGAAAGTTTGAAGGACACAAGACAAGACTAGTTGCAAATGGCTACAACAAAAAGGCTAATTATGATAAGGTGTTTATCCTGAGTCGCTCACCAGGATATCATAAAGCTCGTAAGTTATCGAGCTTCTCAACACAAACTAAGAATTTATCGGATATACATGAAATGTTCCTTTTTGAATGGAGTCCTTGAAGAAGAATAGGCGTACACCAAGAAACCATTGGGACACAAGGTAAAAAGAAAAGAAGACTTGGCGGCTCTCAGGTTAAAGAATGACAAATCAAGTTTAAGGGGGGGGATGTTGGATAATAAACTTGATTTGGTCCATTGGACTAATCAAGTGTTAGGCCCAATTAGCTAATAAGTGATGTAGCCCATAGAAAGTTTTAGAGTCATGTAGAACTAGATTGGTAGAAATATCATTAAGTGTAGTTGAGACAAGTTTGTAGAACTCTCATGAGAGAAGTGTGTAGAACACTGTCTTGAAGTGTGTAGAATGTTATCCTAGGATGTGTCTAGAACTCTCCCTTGGAGCCTATAAAAAGAGGAGAAAACAAGAATCAAAGTATCCTCTCAAGAAATAGAAATTGTTCTTCTCTCAAATATTCTCTCCTCCTTAATTCATCACAAATTTCTCACTATAACCTTCTCCTTTTTCCAACATGTCATTGTTTTTTTCTTGGTGCTATTGCTGCAATTCTCAACCTTTTTTTGGGTCTGATGTTGTCTTACAGACAAAGGATTGTGGCAATAGTTTTGGAAGTTCAAAGGTCACTACCAGCAATAGTACGGTCTGAATGTTAATGCAATGCTTATTTATCCTGTGATTACCTGCTGAAAAACCATCGTCTACTATTACTGCCACCACTTGTCTTTATGTTTAAATTGTTTAGAATTGTAACAAGATATATGTTAAAATACTGTGATAGAATATTGGTTTTCTGTTTTTCTTGATGAAGAAATGTTTCCAATTGTTTTCGGCTTCCAATTTATAATTTCTATTATTCTATATTGGACTTCAGAAAATTATAAAGCATTTTCATTTGCCCTTAGGTTTCTATAATGACATTTCATAGCTTAATTTCAACTTAACATCACTTATGGATGTTGGATAGTTATTTTGAATTTCATACACAAACTCACAAGTAGACCATTGCAGAATATGATATGTTTGTTCCTTCTAAATTTTCAGCCACTTACTTTAATCACTTTGATCGTCATCGACAAGCACGCGTGTGCGCGCGCGCATGCCCACACACTCAGAAGGTTGCATTATCTTTTCTGTATTATAGGTCCAGTAATATAGAAGTAGTTACTAAGGATGACTCTGATTTTTGGTTCATGGGAGTTTTAAGGTATGAGAAAGCTATCAAGAATCTCAATAAAGCCATTTCCATGGCCAATAAATTCTGAAAGGAAAATTTGAACATAGTTAAGTCTCTATCTTGTAGATTTCTTTACCAAAGTTAGATTATAGGTGAAATTTTGTAAGGTGAATAAAATGTTAATCAATCCAAACGGAAAAACTAAGTTTCATGCTATGATGAAATACATTACTTGTAGTACAATCAACAACTTTTTGTCCTTTTTTGGATAACAAAAAATTAATTAAACGTTTGTAGGGAAACTTGATCAAATCTAAGAACTTTGTGTGTGTGCAATTTTCATTCCATTCTAAACCATGTGGCTTAGAAACATTTTTGTTTCTTTTGCAACAAATTTAAGCCTTTTTTTCAATGATTCTCTGCTATTGTCTTTTCCTTACAAAACAAACAACATATAGAAAGCATAAGATAAAACAAGAGATAGAGAAATAAGATTATAAAAAAAGGGCATGAGCACTGATAAGTGAGATAATTCCTTCACAAAATGTGCATCAAAATGGTGAGCATACACTTCAATATAATCATATGATGTACATGTTTTCTTTAAATTGGGGAAAATGAAAAGTATTACTATTAGTTAAAGTGGTATTAATAATCATTCTACAACCATCTTTGAAAGGATTTGAACTCCGTTCCTTAAAGTTGTAACATCGGACTCTTATATCGCAGAACTGACATTTTATAAAAGCATGAGTTGCATAAATTCATATTTATGATATTCACGTCTTTCCGAAAACAAAGGTCTGGTCCAATTTTGATTAGTTTTATTTATTTCTAGTATTATTTAACCTAGAGGCTCTTTTAAACATAATTAACCCTAAATGATAGAATTTTATCACTAAGAGTTAAATGCTTATTCCCATTATCATCAACGTATGTCCCTAGTTCCCTACATAAAGTGTGACAATTACAAACTGAAGGACAAAAAGAAAGCACATAATCTTCATCAGCTTTCTCAATCGTAATTACCTATAAACATTTGCAATTACATAATTTTATATAATGTAAAAAAATCATTGACACTTTGTCATACCCCAATTTTTGACCTATGACCCTACATTCATACATCCTCTGATCCGGAATATTATCTGACTTTTTAGCGAAAAATTCGGCAGAGAGGTACTTTAATATACCTCATTTTCGGTTTGTTTTGGGGCCCACATTTTTATTTTATTAGTCTTTTTATATTTATTTTATTTTTATTAGTTTTTATTTTATTTTATTTCCATCTTTTATTTTATTTTAATTTTTTTTAGGTTATTTTCTTTTTATTTATTACTTAGAATATGTCCAAAAATAAAATGTCCAAGGTCTAAAAAATATTTCAAGTCAAGTGTCAACTTTAACATTCCTTTTTCAAAATTCATCATAATTGTCCATCAAAAACCATTAAACCACTTTTCCATTTTCATCAACCTCCTCACCTATAGATAGAGCCCTCATTCCACACTTCAAAACACACCAAAAATTCTCTTGAGTTGTCAAAGAATTTTTCTCTCTTCTCCCTCATTTAGCTTGTGTTGATGAGCTATTCTTTTCTTCTCCCTCTTTTTTTGTCCTTTCGAAAAAAGTCCCTTCGAAATTTTGTCCCTTCGGTAATTTTGTCCCTTCGGTTGTCCCTCTCTCTTAGTTTCTTTTATTTTTTTACTTTTTAACATTTTTTGCGTTTCATTTTATTTCTATTTATTATTATCATTTAACATTTTAATTATTGTCATTTATTTTCCAGTAATTAGAATGCATCTAGGTTCAATGTAAACAATATAAATGAGAAAAGTGTGCGTGTGTGTGTCTTTTTATTTCTTTACCGCTTTATATATATCCAAAATGCAAAAAAATTAGATTAGGGATTTTGTGGTGATCCAATGTCACTACAAAAATCCACACGCTTTTCTTTTTATTGCTCCGTTAGTTTAATTTTCATTTAATATTTAAAAACAACAAAAATATGCAAAATAACCAAAAATCACCAAAATGTTTTCATAATAAATCTTGATCGAAAATCAAGTGATTCCTTTTTTTTTTTATTTCTTTCTTAATCAAATTTCAATCCATTTAATCATACTTTGAGTCATCTTTCTTTTAATATAAAAAATACAAACAAATTCTATTTTGCCACTTGACTTTTTACTTTAAAACTTTTTCAAAACTAAAAAATACAAAACCAATCAAACGTCAATTTTTACCACGAACTACGAGGTTTTAATCCCTCACGGGTACGTAGGCAAAGAACCTAGTCCTTCCAAATCAATAAAAAATGTAAATAAAAATCTTCCTTTTCTTCTAATTAATCACTACTTCTTTAAATTCCATTTTTAAAACAAGCAAGTTTATAGCACAAAAGTTAAAATAAAATCAAGAGGTTCTCTTAGAATACTACAAATCTTTAGGGTGCCAATACATTCCCTAAACATAACTAACCCCCGAACCCTAAATCTTTAAAATGACTTATTAGAACTTTTTCCCATTTCCTTTAAAAATTAAAAGTTCAAGTCGTGAATAAAAATAGTGAGTCTATGCTAATAAAATAGCTTGACCTCCGAAAAATGACGCGACACACTTCTAAATAAACAATTTAATTATTAAAAAATACTAAACAATTATATTAAATGTGTAAGATTTAGTCCTTGTGAGCTTAGCTCAGTTGGTAGGGACAAATACGTAATATATACAAGGTCTATGGTTCAAACCCCAGCCACAAAAAAAAGTGTAAGATTTAGTAAATAAATTTATGCAATGTATTGTAAGTAAATTACACAACTATCTTTGCAAGAAAATTCTATTTAGTTTTTTAAATATTTAAATTAATATTCTTTTTTTTTTGTGAAGAAACTAATATGAAATTAGTGCCAGAGAGAAGCAAAGAGCAAAAAAATGTTATATTTGATACATGTGCAATACAAGAAAAAGAATTCAAAGAGAACCATTACAAGAAATTAAGAGGATTTAGCCACCACCCGTGGTAGTCAAAAACGAAGTTGTTGTGTTTCGCTTTCGGCCAGCCCCAAGATTGCGCTTTTATGTTGTTGAGCATGTGGTAGGTATTATTATTATTTTTATTCTTGAAGATTCTTGAATTTCTTTCTTTCGATAAGACCCAAATTGCAGAAAACAAAATTAATTGAATAATGTCGCAATTGTGCTTAGAGAAACCTCTGATGGAGCCAAACTGCGTTAAATAATCCAAAATACGATACATAGTAACCATGACGAAGCCTAATCAATTGGAAACAACGATACATATTTGTCGAAAAAGTCGCGGTGAAGAAACAGATTAGCCGCTCCCTTTGGATTACCACACCGTCCGACATAAGATTGAGAAGTAGCCAGAATCACTCATTGCTTGAACAAATTGTCTTTCGTTGGAAGGCGGTCGAGAAAGAGACGCACACAAAAAGATTGACTTTCAAAAGAACATCTTTATGCCAAAATACAAGGTTGTCATCTGCAATGATATGTTGAGTCGTTTCTGATTGTTGAAGAAAATTATAACCACTTTTGTCATTGTAATTTTTTGAAGCATCTAAATTCTCCATATCCACCTATCATCAATGTTAACCTGCAAAATAAGAGTTCAACAGTTTACTAGACTCCCTCGGTTGCTCCTTCTCCCAAGCCCATAACCTGCCACACCACTTTCAAGCCTCTCCACCCTTACCCCACCTTAAATGCTTCATATCAGCCACAATAGCCATTTTTTTATCAGAAAGCTCAAAAAGACAGTTGAACCTATTCTTCAAAGTTACACCATACAACCAAGGATTTCAACAAAATAATATGGAATTGCCATCCTCTAACTCACACACAAAATATCACCAATTAAACTTCATATAGCCGAACCAACACCTCGACCAATGCTGACCAAATTGCTCCACCCCACTGAACCAACCTCCCCCGCTGCATGTAAAAAACAGTCAACTTTATTTTTTTGTTTTATTTTGTAATTTTCAATGAATATTTAATTTTAATAGGTTTTATTAGAATATATAAATTACAAAACTAACCTTGTAACAAAATCACACTTTTTATAAAAAATTATTTTCTTGATTTAATATCATAGTTTATTTATTTCTATTTTTATTTTAAATTATATTTTATAGGTTACATTTTTTGAACAAGGTTTTATAGGGTTAAATTAGTAAATTAATTTTTTTTATCCCACCCATCTAGTTTTAAATCCAACTCATATTCATGATAAAAACTTAAACTAACAAAGAATGATAAGATAATTTGAGTACTAACTTATTATATTCGGTTGTGACATCAATTACTAGATTGAGACAAAATATCATACAATTATCATATCCTATTTCTTATCTTGGACATAAAACCATCCATAACACTCCCTCTGTCTCATCCTATAATTATAGGTGATTTTATATTACTATCAAAATTAATGCTTCTTTTTCTATCACACACTCTTTTTTCAATTATTTCAATTTATCTTTTTGGTATCATTAATAAACGATAGTTTTGCAAAAGAATTCACTATTTCACTTATATATTTAAAATACATTATATTTTTTTATTGAAAAAATAAATTAAATTAGATTTCTTAATATTTGTAAAATGATAAAAAACGATTTATAATTTTTTTTTGATAAAAAGTAATGACAAAACAAAACAAAAATTACAATCTTAGGCAAGTTACTCTAAGAGCATCATCTAGAAGGAAATATAAGTTGAGGGAGTACATTGAAAATATTAAAATAAAAAAAAAGATAAAAAATAAAGAAGAGAGAAAGATTAAAAACAAAGGGCTATATAGTATCAAACGCTAGTCTCCGCTTTCGCCACCAAAACCCTAACAAACCAAAACCCTACCAAATGCTTCTCGTTCTCTATTGTTTGTGAATCAAACCTAAACCATACCCTAAAAGAAAAGTTCGTTTGGATGGAGTATATCTATACTTACTTTTTGCATTAACCAATTATACTTTTAAACAACTTTTTCTATAATAAAGATTGTTGTTGGTGTCATTAAAAAAAAAAAAGAATTTAGATTATATTTATTGTTTTTTTTAAGGAAGATTATATTGATTGTTATATTGTTGTTTTTTTTTTGTCAAGTAGCGTAGTAGCTAGAATTCACCTTTTTCAAGGTGAATAAGTGGGGTGTCCGGGGTGCGCACCCTGGCCCCTGTATATAACAATGCGTTATATTGTTGTTGTTATTGAATTAGATAATCATGATTAGTTTGGTATGTTATAACTTGAAAGCAACAAAAATTTATATTTTTAGTTTTAATCAAAATAAAAATTTCATAAAAAAACACCGTTCATAATTTTTAAATGTTAGCGCAATAAATAGAGCGGAATTTACGCTAGTGTAAAATAATAAAAATGATTTTTTTTATATAATAAAAATGAATTATAATTTAGGATATAGGAGTAGATTGAAAATCTTAAAAGAAAAAAGATAAAAAAAAGTAAAGAAGAGTGTGGCTGTCGAGGATCCAATTCCTATCAAACGCCAGTCTCCGCTTTTGCTACTCAAACCCTAAAAACCCAAACCCTTCCAAACGCTTCTCGTTCTCTATTTTTTGCTTGTGACTCAAACCCTAACAGTAAAGCTCGTTTGGATGGAGACGACAACAGTGGCTTTGATGAATGAGATGGTGAGTACACATGTATGTGATGATATAGCTTTTTCAATTCTCTCAAAGTTGCCTCTGAAATCTTTTAAGCGTTTTGAATGCGTTCGCAAATCATGGTCTCTCTTGTTTGAAAATCATCACTTTATGACCATGATTCGCAACAATTTCTTATCTAATTCTCTACGTCGTTCTTACTACGATGGACGATCCCTCATCCTAACAGAGTCCAAACCTGATGTTTTCTATTCTCTTGCTGGTGAGAGGTTTAGGAAAAAAGTCAAATTAGATTTCTCAAATCCATTTGAAGAAAATTATGATATTGGTATTTTTGGTTTTGGTAGTATTAGTGGCATACTTTGTCTCCATCAATATGGCGACGATGATCGTGACCAAATTGTATTGTGGAACCCAACTACCCAAACAATCAAGCTCCTTCCTCCCAGTGAGGTTGAGTTGGCTGAGTCGTTTATCCCCGATGAAGCTAGGGATCTTCATGATGTTTATGTTTTGGCTCGTCTTCGTGGATTTGGTTATGACCTTGTTATAAATGACTATAAGGTCATTCGGCACATTGAGGTTTGTATGTGGCCATGTGGTTACTCTAGTGACCTCGAAAAACTTAATAATTCAGATTTATCCTGGCCGTGGGAAGATTTTGGGCCATCATGGGAGATATATAGCCTAAGAACTAACTCGTGGAGAAAGCTTTATGTTGACATGCCTTATTCTTCGGATTGTACTGAGGGCACCCAAGTCTACATCGATGGAGTGTGTCATTGGTTGTGTAAAAAAGATAAAAAACATAGCCCCGCTGCACCATGTTTGGTGTCATTTTACTTGAGCAATGAGTTATTCTTTATAACACCTATATCCTCAGATGAAGCTGATTGTTTTGATGTTAAAGCAAAGTGGATAAACTTGGCGGCGTTAAATGGGTCCATTGCCTTGATCTCATTTCACAAAGAGACTACTACTTTTCACATATCAATTTTGGGTGAGCTCGGTATAATGGAATCGTGGACCAAACTCTTCTTTGTTGGACCGTTGCCTTGTGTTAAGCATCCTATCATAGTGGGGTCAAAGGGTGATATATTCTTCATAAGAAAAGATATGGAAGTAGCTTGGTTTGATTTGAGTACGCAAATGATTGAGAAGCTTGGTTATAAAGCAGAGAGTCTTCGCTGCAGGATAATAAATTACAAGGAAAACATTCTTTCATTTGAGGAATAAGTAGTTAATTGTTTTTCTTGTTTTCACTTGTTGGGATATCACAATTATTGTCAAGTAAACTAAGAAACTACTTGATCTTGCTTTTTCATTTTTATTTTGAATGTTTACTCTCGTTTTATTTTCAATAAAATGATAGGACGCTACATCAATAAAATGAATGATATTTTGCTTTTATGGAATGACCACCCTCGAGTTTTATGTAGTAATAACTTGTATATGGAAAACTTTATAATCTAATGGGCAACCAAAGAGTTTTCGTAGAAATAAAAGATTGTGTTTCGGTAACTTGTATAAGAGGGAAAATATTTATGATTACCTTTTAAAGTATCAACAATGCAAGAGGGAAAACAGTTTACTCTCCGTGTGATTTTTTGTCTAATTTAATATTCCAGGTTCTTGAGAAATTCAAGGTCTTCTAACAAATGTCTTTTGCTTCGATTAATTGCTTTTCATACAAGTTTTTCGATTTTGTCAGTGGAACCATAATAGGGGTGTTAAGTTTGAGTTGATAAAAAATTGGGTTTACAACAAATCTGCAGTTGGAGTCAACTGGTTAGGTAAGAATGGATGTCATTCGTTTTGTTCTTGGTGCTATTGCTGCAATTCTCAACTTTTTTTGGGTCAGAAGTTGTCTCACAGACAAAGGATTGTGGCAATAATTTTGGAAGTGCAAAGGTCACTACCGGTAACTCTGAAAGACGGAGATTGACCCACCAAAGCAGAATTTTACTGCCAATTTTGCACCTGTGACGTTGGTGGTCAGCACTAAGTTAATGTAACGCAATCCGTTAATTGTGAACCTGATCCCACCGCGCTTCCTGCACGAAACCCTGCATAATAAAACATAATAAAATCACAAACACTGATTGAGCATGAATTTGGATTCTTATCTACTTATTGTTAAATACAATGTCCATACAATTTGTTTTTTTATAGTTTAACATTTAATCATCTGATACCAAATCATCATTGATTTTAATTTTTGTTCAATTTGTCTTTGTCCTCTTCAGTGTGATCTTTGTGCTATTTATGTTTAAATTGTGTAGTATTGTAACAAAATATATGTTACAATACTGTGAGAGAATATTGGTTTTCTGTTTTTCTTGATTAAGAACCGTTTCCAGTTGTTTTCGGTTTCAAATATATATTGGACTTCAGAAAAGTTGAAGCATTGCCATTTGCCCTTAGGTTTCTAGAATGTTATTTCAAAAGTAGCTTAATTTCAACTTAACATCACTTATAGTTGTTGCATAGTTATTTTGAATTTCATACACAAACTCACAAGTAGATCATTGCAGAATATGATATGCTTGTTCCTTCTCAATTTTCTGCCGCTTACTTTAATCACTTTGATCATCATCGACAAGCGTGTGCACACAGAAACTTTGATCACTTATGTGCTTTCTTTTTATCTCTGTTTGGATAAAACAATTAATTAAGCGTTTTAGGGAAACTGGATTAATTTTAAGAACTTTTTGTGTGGGTATATTGGAAATGAGTACTAAAAGGAAAAAGCAAGTTAAAGTTATGTCAATTGTTTCTCTTGTTGAATGTGCATTTTTCATTTTCATTCTAAACCATGTGATTAAGAAATATTTTTGTTTCTTTTGCAACAAATTTAAGCCTTTTTGTCGATGTTTCTTTGCTACTGTCTTTTCTTTGCTAATTGCTAATGTTGAGATAAGTTGAAGTTAGATAATGTTGAGACACTTTTTTAGCATTATAAGGTGTGAAAGTAACTGCTTGAACAACATAAAGAGGACATGTGTTATTGTTGTTTTTGCTTTCACTTGCTTACCTGAAATGTCTAGAACTGGTTCTTGTGCTGCAATAGTTTTGCAAATGAAAAGTTCTATGTTGAAGGCTAAAAAATTGGAAAATTCTAAGAGTGAGATTTTCATGTTTCTATTTGGATATAGAAGAATTGATTAGATGAATGTTTTTTGTATATAGATATAGAAATAGAATGTCTCTATTTATTAGACAAAAAAATGGAACAACATGAATTTTGTGTGTTTTGGATCAATTTGCATAAATATTTGGATTTACTGTAGTTGTCTATCCACACATTGACACAATCATAACGTCGGAAACCGAAGTCAGACGATGTAGATTTTAAGCTTCGTGCTTCTTTTTCTTTTTTTTTTCAAATTAAATTTTTGACTGTCAAATCTCAATCCAACGACTATCGACATAATGATTGCGTGAAAACGTGGAATTGTTTATGGGAGCAAATCCAAATTCCATTATGACTCAGAAGTGTGGATTGTGGGAGATGAAAAGCAAAATATATGAATAACTTATTTTCTGTATAGTGGAAGTGAGAAAAGGTTCAAGAAATTCATCATTTGTGGAACAATATATCTTCTCCTCTTTGTGGCCACTGGCCAACCTTATCTCACAGCAATGTGCAAGTGCTGTACAAAAGTTATTTAACACATGATTATCATGATTAAATCGTAGTGCGGTTGTTTAAAGAAAGCTATATGTATATGTATGTATATTAATTATTTTTAATCTTTTAAAAAAACGTGTTTTTAATTTTAAAGCATAACTTTTATTCTTTTACTAAATAAAATGTACATAGGAAAAAATTGTGCTTAATAAAAGTGCAGATGCATTAGCTAACTTGGATTGTGACTTGGTTGCTCTGTTGATTTTCCGAGGCTTGTCCAAATATCATTAGTCTTTTATTGCTAGCCGACGACTCTTAAGTCTGTATCCCTCGTTTAATATTAATGTAGTCTTTCTTTTTCGGGGCATTGTGCCCTAGGTGTTAAAAAAAGGGCGCATTTCAGTATAATATGTCGTCTAAAAGTACACTTTCAGACATAATATTTGAAAATATGGAATAGAGAAAAATTGTTCTAAAAAAAGTTGTAACCATATCCAAAGAAAGTGTTGGTGGGTTAATTGCAAACAGTAGTGCCAAGTATGTAACATGTTAGCCTTATATGCGCATGTCAGCCATGATAGTTACTTGACTTGCGTTTTGGTTAACCTTTGTGTCGACATTTTTATTTTTCTTACAAATTTGTGGGGACAAAGTAAATACCCCATCCGTTACTACGTAAGATTATCCAACAAATTTTGCATAAATTAAAACAATAGTTGTAATGACAAGATTATAAAAAAGGTGTTATATTTCACATATTCACTATGATTATTGATATAAAGAAATAATTTGTGTTTTCCAATGATTGATCAAGTAGACATTTTTAAAAACTCCTAAAAGTATCTCAATTGCTAGCTACAAAGACATTATTTACGGTGATCGGAGTACGAAACACAAATTCCACGCTTCTCAACACTTAAAGTGTGTGATCATTAATATATGTGAAATTTAGATATCACACTAGTTTCTACCCCCTCCGTTTCTAATTATAAGAAAATTTTACTTTTTTAGATTCATTCAATTAATGATGTATGTAGTTCATAATATGGACTACATACATTATTAATTGAATGAACCTAAAAAGTCAATTTTGCTTATAATTAGTAACGGAGGGAATATTTCACAATAAAAACTGACGCAGAACGGAAGCAAGGGTTAGCAAACGCTAAACCTAAAAGATAAAAATGAAAAAAGTTCTCTGTAATTTTGGAATCCACCAGAATTTGAGAAAAGTTCTCTGTAATTTTATTGAATGAAAAAATCACCTCTTAGACTATGAATGTTTAGCTTAAATACTAGGGAAATAACAAACCCTAATGGGCCGAAAATAAACTGAAAACAAAACAGATAAATAACAAAGTTGTGCTGAAATAATAGAAATATGGTTTTAGGTCTTCAGATGACGTCGAGTGGCTAAATTCACCCCTACATCATGGCGAAGCGATGAGTTATGCTCGTGAACAAATTTAATTTCCAGAAAGGTATAATTCAAGTCAATCATACGCCAAATGCCAAATCTGTATTATTTCCATTGAGCCTTTCTTGCACCACTTCGTCTTCAATACGTGCAGCAGTCTGCCTACATCACAAACCCATATACATTTTAAATTGCAGTCGTGGTTACGATTTTGTAGCTATCTTTTATAATGCCAAACATTCACAATTCACATTAGAAGACATGTCTAGAACGTGTTAGTGTTCAGAAGCTGACACATGTAACTGTATTTTCTCAAGTTATTGAAAGCTTCTATACGGAAGAGTCTTAAACCCTTTTTAGGTTGACTTATTTGAGCTTATCTACCAGCATAAAAACTTGTGAGACTGTGTGTGAGATTTTATGGAAACTTTTTGATATGTCTATAAGTTGTTTTCAGCTTATTTCCATATTCTCTTCAGAATTTCTTATAAAAACAACTTATATGATATAAAAATAACGTATGAAAACAGTTTAACTTTATTTTATATTTTGCTATAGAAATAACTTTTTGGTTAGCTATATGATTAATTAGAGGTTGACACACTTGTGTGTCGTTTTTAATTTTTGTATCACCCGGTCGACTTACACTTTGTGTAGTTTTACTGGGTTAGGTTTATGTCCCCCCAATTTTTATGTATGTTTTCCCCCTTTTTTTTAATAATATTTACGAGCATTTGATAAAAGATTAGAGTAAGATACTAACTTAGTTTGGTGCCTCTCTTTTTCTGTCATTTTGCTCTTAGCTTATAAAAAAAAAACTTATACATAGGAATAGGCACTGAATAAAGTTGTTACAAACAGAGCCTTATGTTAAAAAGAGCTTATGTTATGAGCACTGGATAAAGTTGTTATAACAATTATCGAGAAGATTTGAATTCAATTCTTTAAAATCAAACTCTTATCATTGAGCTGACCTGAAATACATACAATAAAGTAGAGCATGGAACAAGTGACAGAAAAGGGTATGATCACTGATTAGTGATATTATTCCTTCAACAAAACCATATGATATGCATAATTGCATAACATTTATGAAATTATAGTGTTGTTTCACTCACTCAAGCCCTTTTAAACACAACCCTAAATGATGGAACTTTATCACTAAGAGCTAAGTGCTTATTTCCCTTATCATCAACAAATAGCCCTAGTTCCCTACACAAAGTTTGGCATTTGCAAGCTTCAGAAGGACAGAAAGAAAGCACATAATCTTTATCAGCTTTCTCAATCTTAAACCAATTACCAACAGTTGCCATACTTGGATTACCTTCTACACCCCCTGTAGCTAAAAACCACACCCCTGTCAACTCTTTAAGAAGCTTCCAAACTTGTGTTTGAGGACATTTAGTTTTTGTTACAAAGGACTTAATGTTGAGATCAGTTGAAGTTAGAATCACACCTTGTTTAGCATTATAAGGTGTGAAAGTAACTGCTTCACCATTCTTTACTTCAAGCTTCTCTTGAACAACATAAAGGGGACATGTTTGGTTGTTTTCACCATGGTTTGCAACTGCTAAACCACCACCTTTACCTCTTATGACTGGTAAAATATAGTATTTCACACCTGTTGTCACTTGTTTTCCTGAAATGTCAAGAACTGGTTCAGGTGCTGCAATGGTTTTGCAGATAAAGGCTAAAAAGATGATGGAAAATGCTAAGAGTGAGGTTTTCATGTTTCTATTTGGATTTAGAAGAATAGATCAGATGAATGTTTTTTGTGTATTAATATAGAAAGAATATGTATCTATTTATAGGACTTAGAAGAGAATATGAGTTTTTTTGTGTTTTGAATTAATTTGCATAAGGGTGGTGACTGGGGACCAAGTTGAGTGGATTGTGGGGCATGAAAAAATAAATATATTATATTAAGAAAGATGCTAAAAGACTTCTAATAATGTGTACATTTTTTTTAGAGGAAGTACTATTTTATCATGATAATCACGTGTTAAATTACTATCATAGAGAAATTGTGCATTTCTATGAGATAATGTTGGCCAGTCGGTGGAGAAGATATACAATAGCATTCTTCAACCTTTTCCCACTTCAATTATAGAGAAGAAAAATAATTAGCAAGTATGATGAGGGTACTAGTAAGAAAGTAATATATATATATATATATATATATATATATATATATATATATATATATATATATATATATATATATATAAAAAAT
>Ga0228711_1003897_pt1 | contig 23163 bp, 14 predicted proteins | sample MedpolnodulmetaG_2_FD_177996 | JGI IMG/M metagenome (GOLD analysis project Ga0228711, IMG submission 177996) | Root nodule microbial communities from Medicago polymorpha collected in Santa Monica, California, United States - brown nodules | ecosystem: Host-associated > Plants > Roots > Nodule...
GCCAACTTTCTTAGAGCTAGAATTTTGAAGAATGGTAAGTTTATTTCTTACCATATATATTCCTCTTTGTGGAGTAGCATGAAGTTGGAACTCTCTATTTCTAGTGCTAATTCCACTTGGTTAATTGGTGATGGAACTTTTGTTAATTTTTGGAATGATTCTTGGTGTGGGGAACCTTTATCCCGTCAACTTCATCTTAATCCACATATCTCTGGTCGCCTATCTGCCAAGGTTTGTGATTTCATCCGTAATGGTCAATGGGAGGTTCCACAGTTTCTGCTATCTTACTTTCCCACTTTGGCTAATCTTGTGGCTCAAGTTACTCTTCCAATGCATCCGACTTCTGATAGATGGATATGGAAACACTCTAATAATGGTGAATTATCTCTTAAAGAAGCTTATGTGTTCAAAGCCTCTCATTCTCAAAAGGTTAAGTGGTCAAAAGCTATTTGGTCTTCTAACATTCCTCCCTCTAAATCTTTGGTAGCTTGGAGATTTATGCATGGAAGGACTCCCACCGATGATCAACTTGCTTTGAGGGGAATGTCTTTAGCCTCTATGTGTAGTTGTTGCTACAAGACTTATGAAACTGCCACCCATCTTTTCTTTCATTGTAGTTTTGCCCATAATTTATGGAGTTGGCTAGCTTCTGTTCTCAATAGTAGGCTTCAATTCAACTCTTTTGAGGATGTTTGGCATTTGACGGATGGAAGATGGTCCCCTCATTGCAAAGTTGTTATTCAAGTCATTCTTGTCAATATCTTCCATGTTATTTGGTATGTGAGGAATCAATCAAGATTCTCAAACAAGAAAATTCACTGGAGAGTTGCTATTAATTTGATTGTTGTTAATGTTTCTTTGTCTGGTAACAATACAAGCAAAACTGCTTATAATTCTATTACTAAGTTTAGTATTCTTAAAACTTTTAATATTTCTATTCATCCCCCTAAGGCCCCAAAGATCATTGAAGTCTTATGGCATCCACCTATTTTTGACTGGATTAAATGTAACACAGATGGTGCAGCCGGTGGTATTCCATTGAAGGCTGCGTGTGGTGGTATCTTCAGAAACAACGAAGCTGAATGTATAGGTTGTTTTGCTCAAAACTTGGGTTTAGGCTCCTCTTTATTTGTTGAATTATCAGGTGCCATGCAGGCTATTGAGATTGTTCATAGTAAAGGCTGGTTTAATTTTTGGTTAGAGACTGATTCTATGTTAGTCCTGCTGGCCTTCAAATCTATCTCCTTAGTTCCCTGGAGAATCAGAACTAGATGGGATAATTGTCTTTCTCTATCAAGGCAGATGAACTTTTTGGTCACGCATATTTTTAGGGAAGGTAATTGTTGTGCTGATAGATTAGCAAATATTGGTATGTCGTGTAATTCTTTTTTATGGATGAATGAGATTTACTTACAAGTTAGAGCTGATTACATTAGGGATAGGTTAGGTTAGGGATAGGTTAGGCTTACCCTGTTACAGATTTGTAAATCGTTGAAAGGTTAAGGCTTTATGTCCCCCTTTCTTTTTGGTTTCTTTTTTAATTTATAGTTGATGCGTTTTGCGTCAACAACCTTATATAAATAAAAAAAAAAAAAAAAACTCATTGCAGATAGTGACACACTTGTTGTTTTTTGTTGATTGATTGAGAATTTGAAAATTGATAGACAAGGCTAAACCGACTGGTTCAATGCTATGAACCGGTGTTTTCTTACAAGATATAGACAAAACGATACCGATTGACTTTTTTGAGTAAAAATTAAAGGGCAATGTTAACCAGTGTCCTCGGAGCACCGGTTAAAAAACAATTAATTGTGGGTTTCACTTGTTTTATCACAATTAAAGTGTAAAATAAGTCAACAAATTAAAACTAATTAAAGTTTCCCTATGACTCTCTCAATTACGTTAATTGCACAACCACATGACTCTTCCAACTTATTAGTTTTTCTTTTTTTTAAAGCAACTTATTAGGTATTATCTCTCCACCATTTTCAATTATGCAGGAATACAATCTCTCTTTTGTTTTGTACGCTGTTTCTTTTCTAGGCTTAATTTATTAGGTATTATTCAAACAAGTGGATTATTTCCACAGCTTTTAATTAAAAAATAACAATAGGTTTTTTCATGGAAAAAAAAAACTGATTTGAGTATAGGTTTTTACGTGAATTGGTTTGAAAAAAAATGATTAAAAAAAATCACAGAAAAAAAACTCGATTAGATTAAAATTCACAGGAAAAAAAAATTGTGAAGACATTAAGACATGAAAGGAAGCAAGTGGATTAAAAACAAAAGATTCAAATGAAAAGAAGCGCGTGCTGTTCAAATGAAATGAAAGATGGAAAAGGAAAAAAATGATTCTAAAGAGTATTAAATGCAGCATTTTCCTATTTTAATTAAGTTGACAAACTTTTTACTTTAATTAAAGTAAATTAAGTGGGACTCATTAATATTATTGTTCTTTAACCTCTCTCAAAAAAAATTATTGTTTTTTAACCAGTATCCTAAGTGCACCGGTTTGCAACACCCAAAATTAAAAGGTGCCGTTAAAAAGTGTGTCTCACAATTTTCCTCAAAAGTTACTTTGTTTTTTATTTTAAATTTTTTTTAAAAAAAGACGAGAAAGCGCGTGGTTCGAGAGAGATTGCAATCGCGCGTGACGACAAGCTTATGTCATTCCCGCCGCCCTCTGGCTACGGCGCATTGGACTTTGAGCTGAGTCGAGAAGATGAGAAGAGAGGGTGGGTAAAATTTTAATTTTAATTTAAGATATTTATGACCAGCAGTTCAACACCAATTATTATGGAAAATTTTCATTATCAAATTAAATAACATTGGTGAAGTTGATTACGGAAAATAAAAGTATTTATTTTAGACACTTCTTGGGTAAATTTTTGACTCATTCTTTTGTAAAAAAAGAAGAAGAATACTTGCATTTACTTCCAAAATATAAGACTCCCTCCAAAAATTATGGGAATTAAAAAAAATTGTTGTGATTTAATAACTCCATAATATACCCAAAATCTAAAAATAACTGACATAAAAATAAAAACGCATATTATATCTCTCTAACAGTCGGACAAACATGAGACAACGACGTGATAGGGAATTCTGATAATGTGGCATTTTTTTTTCTTAAATTTAGACTTGTGATTGATATTTGATAGAGTAATTTTTTTTATATGTAAAGAGCTAAGTGATTTAATAGCCCTTCTTGATTGGGATTGAGCCAACAATTCAGTACACAACATCCCCCCACCCAAAGCACGAACTCAAGAAATGTGAGGTGCTTAAAATATCACTAGGAAGTGGATCGAACTTTTTTAGTTTTGATTCCACTTCGGACCACCGGTTAAGATGTTTCTATTGGGTGTATATATTTTTAACATGTTTCGTCAAAACATTTTTTCTCTGGTGTGATATATCATCCGGTCACTGTTATAAACAAAATTAGATATACTTTTCAGATTCATTAAATAAATACATCATTTATTCAATGAATATAAAAAGTAGGATTTTGCTTAAAATGGTAATCAGATGATGTATTAGATTAGTGTTTCCATAAATACTCATCTTTTGTATGTTTTTATCTATCTTTATCGTCAGTTCACCCTTTTATTGCAATTTTCCTTATTGAGGGAATCCTCTGGTGCTATACTATTGAGGGAGCCTTATGGTGCTCAACCTATTGAGGGAGATTTATAGTGCTCGACCTATTGGAAAAGTCTTATGGTGCTCGACCTATTGAGGGAGTCTTGTGACGCTAGACCTATCAAGGGTGTATTATGGTGCTCGACCTATTGAAAGAGTTTTTTAATGCTCAACCTACTGGCAGAGTCTTGCGGTGTTTGACCTATTGAGGGAGTGTTATGGTGCTCGATCTATTGAGAAAGGACTTCTGATTTGAGTGTTGTCTCCTTTTTGCCTACTAGAAAAGAAGGTCAAAGGAAACTTAAGCATGTGAAAATCAAGTGGCGCCTCATTAAAAACTTTTCCATATAAAGAGTGATCATCCTACTACCAAAACAAATTATCCAACATATAAACAAATAGTGCATACCTTGTTAAAAACTCCTGTTTTGGAGAAAAAGATGATCCACTTATTTAATCATAAAACAAATAGCAATTTAACTGAAATAAAAATGTAGGTTGACCAAGTGTGTAGTTATTGAAAGTGCTTCACCCTTCAGAACTTCTAATTAATCTGCTTTGCGTGCAATTTTTTCCTTGACCCTTTAAGGACCTTTTCAGTTAGGACTCCGCTTACCTTCTTATACGGAGACCATATGACTCTTGAGGAGTAGGTCACCTTCTTTCATTTCTCTTAGAACTACCTTGGAGACGAATCTCCTAACTGCTCGTACTCTAGTGGAAAATCCTAGATATGAGCCATTTATATTAGTTCGTCGAGCACATTTTGATTGTTCATCAAAACAAGCTCGTTCTCTACTTTTTCCTGCAATATACTAACTTAAATGAAGTTTCCCCTTTCAACAAACGGAGAGTTGTATGAAGACCATAATATCGGAAGGAGATCTTTTGCCCACCAGCCATTCACTTCTTCTTGATTCTGTTAAGGATGACTTTTTAGCTGAATCCACTTGTGCCCATTTACATGTGGATGTACCAACGAATGAATTTGTTTTGATACCCAAATTTTCACAAAAATTCTATCACCAGGGAGCTTGTGAATTGGGTTCTTTTATCAGATACAATGTATTTTGGTAAGCCAAACTTACATATGATCTTCTTCTAGTAAAACTTGTGCATTCGTTTTGCCATGATTGTTACTACTGATTCGGCCTCAATCCACATTGAAAAATAGTCGACCCCCACAATCAGAAAGTTGAGTTATGCCAGTGCTCGTGGGAAAGGTCTCAAGATGTCAACTCCCCTTTGGTAGAAAAGCCATGGGGAATTCCACTGAAGTTAGTGCCACTGCTGGGGTGTGGTGTATGTTTCATTAACTTTGAATTTTATTGCATCTTTTATTGCAAAAACATGCTCGACGAATTTTTCTACCCAAGGATCTGCCGCCAATGTGACTTCTGCATATTCCTCTATGGACTTCCTACATCACTATTCTTGATTATTCTTTTTTTTTATGTTTCAATATTTCTTCCTTTAGACATCGTAGAATGAATCCCTTTTATACAACTTGTCTAAGAACATAGTGTATTTGGTTGTCATCTTATTGATTCGTCAGGTTGATGTCATGTCATCTTACGTTATTTTTATCATGTTTTTTTATTCAATTTTAGTAGGTTTTACCAGCAAAATAGGGGAGTATTAGATCAATTGCCTATGATTTTCGGGACATTTGTATTGTTTTCAATATTTGAGTCTGTAATTCTATTCTTCCCGAAACATAGCAATTTTAAGGTGTTCTTGATGTAATTTACGAAGATATCAAGCAAATCAGGCAAAACAAGACATTTTAAGATTTATGTAGTCCTTGGGAAGATGAAAAATGAGGATTCAAGAGGCCTCAGAAGACTTTACATAGGGAGAAATTATGTTTCAAAGTTCCAAGACATCTTACATTGAATAAAACACCTAAAAAGGAAAAAAAAATACAGACATTTCAGCACCGGAACACACACAGAAGCACCCAAGCGCACCAGAAGGGGCGCTAGGCGCCCAATACCTTGCGAAAAAAGTCATTTTTGTGACTTTTTTGCCCCTAAAAGCCCATGTTTTTAGCTCAAGTTAGGTGGAAATTTCCCTATAAATACCGTCTTCCTCATTCATAATTTCTCGTTCAAAACTGGAGTAGTTCAAGAGGAAGGCGATTCAGAGAGGTTCAGGAGGAGTTCTATATTCTCCTTATCTTTTCTAGGGTATGTTTTTATCTTTTTGTATTTTGTCTTCGTTATCATGTGTAACTAGTTATTTATAGGCTAAGGTTCTAAGACGAACCTCTATTTGTTTTGTTTGATAATTATTTAATTTAATGTCGTTTGTTTTAGTTTATTTTTTGTTCGCTATTAAGTTTTATTAGGATGAGTTTGTTTCAAAGGAGAACAACCCTAGATTAGGTACTTAGGTTGTGACAGAGCCTAATATTGATGCTTTTATCTTGATATTTATATCTACCTATCAGTAAGGAATTAGTTAGTAACTAGACGAAAGATATTGAAAGAGAGTTGACCCTAGTAGTAAGTACTTAGAAGGTTACATTACTAATATTGAGTAAAATCTGATGAACCTCGTATATTCCAGATGTGTTGCCGTTGATTGGTCCAATGAGTTGCTGACTCATCAAATATGATGTGAAAGGACAAAAATACCCCCAATGTCAAATAGGAAATGACCAAAATACCCTCTTCATCCTTCTTCTTCCATTGAACGAGGCATGGTGCAATGTTCATCTTCTCCAATTTTTCAGAAGTTGAAGTAATAAAATTAACACCAAATCAGATTCATAAGTAGCAATCCCAAATTGAACAATACATATTCATTCATAAACCCAACTCAGAATCACTCTGATAAATCCATTTTTCATAATTGTTAAACCCATTTTTTCTGATAAACTTAAGAAACGGAAGAAGGATAATAATTGAAGTACGTATTCGAACGGTGTTCGTGAGGAGAATATGTTAACATTGATTTCGTGACCAATTCCAGACTCCAATGTATGATTTCTTCATGCTATCGGACGATGATTTTGTGCCTGGCGGTTCCGCTCCGGCTCCCTTTGCTCTGGCGGCTTCTCTGTTGGGGTTGTGAGTTTCAATGTTCATTTCTGGCTTCAGTTGTTCCATGGTGATAGTAGTGAAACAGAGAGGGAGGGGTGGGTGGTCGTGGTTGTGGTCGTGAAATGGATGGAGAGGTGAAATAGAGGGAAAGCGAGAGGATAGATAGATAGATAGATAGATAGATAGATAGATAGATAGATAGATAGATAGATAGATAGAGAGAGAGAGAGAGAGGGGATAATGATTCTGGTTTTTAAGGTTTGCAATGAAGGAAGAGGAATGAGGAAGAAGAGAGAGCAGAGAAGAAATAATAAGTGAACGAGAAGGGAAGAGGATGAAGAATAAGGGAACCAGTTGCAGAGTAGAGAAGAGAAGATGGGGAAAAAGGTTTTGAGAAGAAGAATAGAGGGGTAGTTTTGTTATTCCTTGTTGGTCTAATGAGTTCGAGGGTATTTTTGTCCATTCACCACACCTTTTGCTGACTCATGCACACATTGAACCAATCAACAGTGCCATGTAAACTGATTAGTGGCGTGGCAGTGATTAATTGGGTTGAGGGACTAAATTTCAAATGATTAAATTTTGCAATGACGATTTAAAATAATTAATAAGTTCAGGGACCAAAATTCAAATGACCCCTATTTGCAGGAACTAAACGTATATATAAACCATAAAAAAATTATAAACGTTATTAACATTTACTTATATTTTAGAATATCAAATGTTATGTTGTTCTTACTTATATTCTAGATGGGAGGAACTTTTAGAATATCAAACAAAATTTTGTTCTTACTTATGGTTAAATATATATTATTAAAGTGTTTTATATACACTATTAAAGTGTTTTATACCGGTCCCCGTGTTTTATACACGTTAATTTATACTTACTTTTTTCAAAAGAAATTCATATACACTATTAAAGTGTTTTATATCGGTCCCCGTGAGCTTAACTCAATTGCCAGGACATTGCATAATTTATGCAGGGGTCGGGGTTTGAACCCCGGACACCACACTTTTCCACATTTAATTGTGTGAGCACTATCTACTAAAAAAAAGTGTTTTATACCGTCAAACAATCCTAATCATTATAAGTATTTCCTTTAAAAAAATCATTATAATATTTGATTTTTATTACAACTAATTTTAAAGTCACATAATTGATTCTAATTTTTTTTTTGAATAAAAAGTTACATAATTGATTCTAATATATTTATAACGTTAACATTTATAGATATTAACTTAGGTGGATTCTAGGGTGAGGGTATAGAAATCTTTATAGTTGTTTTATGAATTAATCTTTATAGTTGTTCGTGGTCCGGTTAATATCTAGTCCAGGAAAGAAAATGAAACTCTAATTAGATTAGTAAGTAAAATGCATGCAGCAGCAGTAGTAATGTTGGGAGTCCCAATAAATTGTTAGTAGATTGGATGGCAACAAGGTGGGGTCATTTTGCGCCGTTTGATACATTGGTTGTGAATAGCTGCTACTACTTTGCTACCGTGTGTCGGTCGATTAGAGTACTCTGACTGGTACGAAGTCAGCACTGTTCCAAAGTCCATATTAGGAATCCATTTTACACTTTCAAATTCAAAATTATTTCAAAATAATATAATTTTTATACATAATTCGTTGATAAATTAGAGAAACTAGAATGATACAGGTGCATATTCACGTGGACAGGGGTAAGAGTAAGAGTGTATACAATCATATTACCAAAACTTTGACAAAAAATATTGTAAGAACTAAAAGTGAAAGAAAAAAATTATAAAGATTAAAAATAAAATTTTGGAATTTATAGAAAAACTTTATAAGAATTAAAAAACCGCGATTGAAGTGAATCAACATGTTCATTGATTTGGTTTGGTCTAGATTTCATGAGAAAATTTTCATTGAATCAAACCAAAATTATTCCTCCGTTTTTAAATACATGTTGCGGTTAAACATTTCACACATATCAATATACAACTTTGATTTGATTGTTAATATCTTTAATTATTTATAATAAACAATTATAAAAGTTTAATATTTTAAAAATATTTATCGAGATAAATTGAACAACATCTTACGTGTTAACATTTGTATTTGTATATTAGTTAGAAAATATGATTAAATTAAGTTATGTGAATAGTGTCAATTGTATAAATATGACATGTATTTTAGAACGGAAGTAGTATCCTTCAATTGATTTAGACTTTTCCTCCAAAACACCAAAGTGACTCTTTACACGCCCAAGTACTCATGCATTATGTTGAGTTCAGGTATGCTCCATTTAGGTAATGCTCAATATCGAATATTATGGTTACTCGACTAGCTAGAGTGACGTCGCCCTTTAAGCTTGACGCTACTCAACCAAATACTATGGTTACTCGACCAATTAGTGTACTTCTACTAAATCGAGATTAATTTTATAAGAGGTGAGTCGTTTTAAAAAGTTCTTGGTACAAAATGGTTGAATAGCTATATGTTGGGGAATCAACTAACCATTAAACAGACACTTAAAACACTCTCATCTCTCATCGATAGTCAATTACCATTCGACAACAAACGGTAGTTAACTATCGTTCGAGGCAATTTTTTTAAATTTATGTGAGCAATTGTTAGGTGTCTAAAGAACGATCTCCATGGGATAAATTAGTGACCTTGTTAGGGAGGTCTTGCTTGCTCAAAAATTCTTACTTTAAGAACCTTGTAAGGGGCCTAAAGTTTGGGCCGATTCCATTGAGGAATTGCTATTGAGTTCCACAATCAAGTTGTATACCATTACTAGTAGATATAGACTTAAGAATGGAAACTCAAGAAAAAGTTTTTGTCGCACTCAGATGTACTACTCATACATAAAAATCACTAATTTTATGTCATTTTAAATACGTTTCCAAATAATTTGTATGTCAGAATGTGCAATTCTAAAAATGTTTCCCCGAACATGGATTTCTATGTAGTAAAGACACTCGCTATCTTACAAGCCGGTTGTGTAAACATGGATTTCTATGTAGTAAAGACACTTGCTATCTTACAACCCGGTTGTGTAAGTTTAAGGCCTAACTTAAATTTTAATATGATATCACAGTCTATCAAAATTCGTTAGATCATCTGCTATTAGATTTCCGCTATCGGCCACTCACATCATGCTCTAAAGATTCAATCCTAAGCGCGAGGATTGTGTGTTAAATAGCCCCAGAAGAACATAGACAAAAGCATTTCCTAACCTATCCCTAATTATAATGGTCATCCCCTTACAACATTAAGAATTAATGTAAGGGTATTTTTAGATAATAACATTAAATGTAAATAAATTAGTTGACATTTGTTTATATTTGAGTCCAACAAAGGAATGCTTTTTTTTTTGTTATAAAAAAGTGCATTTTTATTTTTGTTTATAATAGAGTCCGAAATAGTATATCTTATTGTTATATTTTGAGTCCAACAAATGAATGCATTTTTTTTTTATAATAGAGTCTGAAGTAGATATGTTATTGTTATATTTTGAGTCCAACAAATGAATGCATTTTTTTGTTTGTTTAGAATAAAGTCCGAAGTAGTATATCTTATTCTTACATTGTTATACTTTATTGATTATAAATGTATAACATTATCAATTATCAATATGTTATATAACAGATTTTAATTCAGTAGGATTATTGCATTTCATCATGATTTAGAAAAGAAATACACATAGGCATAGAGTAAAAAGCATAGGGCTAAACTCTAATATTATTGCTCTAGCTATGTTGTGAGCAACTCTATTAACTTACCTCCTAACAAAAGCTAGCTAATAATCACCATGAGCAGCTATAATTTCGAGACACCTATTCACACAATTGCCGAACTCATTATTGTAGCATCTGGAATCCTTAACAGCATCCACAATTACTTTGCTATCTGATTCAAAGCAGACATGAGTGAAGCCCAGAATTTCAGCAATCTAGAGAGAAAGAAGGATAGCAAAGGCCTCATCTTCTACCACTGAGTAATGAGCATTTGTCCAAGATGAATTGACTATGATAAATTCTCCATGAAACCCTCGAAAGTAAATTCCAAATGCCATCTTGTGCTCATTGATAAAATTAGCACAGTCTATATTACATTTAATGTACCCTTCATTTGGTTTTGTACAATACAGATTTGCATCCGCCATGATGATACTAAAAAACTTAAAAAGAAACTTGTGAAATCATGCAACTGGATAAATAGAGGTTGCGGGAGATCCCATAGCTTGAGTTCCTATCAGCACATTGTTGCTTGTACACAGCTGAATAAAATGTGCAAAGTATCTTCAGCTGAATAAAATGTGCATAGCACGGGTTGAAGAACAAGGGACTCCTCGATGCAGGAGGTTTACACGATGCGGTAGGTAATCCCGAGCCATCCTCCAGAAGAAATGCTTCACCTTTGATGGAATAGGAAGCTTCCATATTAGAGACCAGTTCCCTTCAATTGGAGCTCGATGCAAGGTTTGCTCCATGCAGAAGCAATTACCATCATGCGTTAAGTACCAAAATGCAGAGGCAATTACCAGCATGCGTTAGTTAAGTACCAAATAGTAGAATCCGTGTTATCTCGAGTTTGACGGGGAATTCGCAATATAGCTGCAGCATCTTTTGCATTGAAAATAACCGAAATCAAGTACATGTTCCATGAGTTTGTTTCACTGTCAAATAGATGTGCTACTGTGAGACGGTGCAAGTGGGGAGGAGGTTGTTTGATAGGTAATTTATTGTTCATCAAGTATTTTGACCGATTTTTTCAACAAAAAAATAATAATAACTATTGATGTTACATGAACATGCACGATTAATGTTTCAGGCTATATATATATTGAAGGCTACAATTCTTTCCCACTCTGATGCTTTACCCATGTTTCAAGTCCTAGCAAATTCTAGATTATCTAAATGTAGTTCAAAAAAAACTCTAGCTGCCAATTATAACTACAAATATGCATAAAACATTGAACAACTCTTTCAATTGGACCAACATTCCAATACCTCAAACATTAGAGGCCTCTACTTCAACTCCTTCTTGTTTTTCTGTTCTCTCCTTCAACTGTCCGTTCATGGAAATCGCTAGTTTCTCAGTTCTTGGCTCCGGCACTATCCCTTTAGATGTCATCTCCCGGAAGTAACGCATAGCATCCTTTGTCCTCCCATTTTCATGGTGTCCATGAATCATAATGGTATACGATCGTCGGTCCGGTCCCAATCCATTCCTCTCCATTTCATCCCATGTTTTTCTCAATCCATCAAGATCGTCCCATTTCATATACAATCTCAAGACCAAATTGCAGATATCATCACTCATTGCACATCCATTTCTCTCCATCCTCTCCAAAACTGCGGGAACTTCTTCCGGTGCCTTCAATGACTGTAGCAAGTAACTATAAGTAACACCATTAGGCAAACAATCCCCGCTCCTCCTCTCCATATCCTCTAGCAATTCATAAACCTTCTCCATTCGCCTTATCTTACAAAGATGCTTAATCAGCGAATTATAAGTAGCTACATTCGGTAAACAACCCCGTTCCTTCATGTCAAGAAAAACCTGCAATGCCTCAGGAATCCTCTTCTTAAAACAAAGACCATCAATCACACAATTGCATATTACAACATCAGGTTTACAACTATCATCTTTCCACATTCCGTTGAACAACTTCAAAGCAGTTCCCAATTTCCCTTTCTTAGTCATCGCCTTAATAAAAGTTGCATATGTGAAAATATCAGGCTTACATTTATACGCTATTATATCTTTCCATAACCTCTTCGCTTCATGTGTATTCCCCAAAACACACCAACCATTAAGAATCACGTTCCATGTCTTTATATCACGACAAAACCCAAACTTATTCAAATTCCTATGAAACAAAGTTTCAGCTTCTTCAATATGCTTGTATCTACACATCCACATCAAAAGAGTCCGAAAAGCATCTGAATCAAGCTCATTATCCAATCCAAACTCTTCCCTTCTGTAGAAGATGTTAATAGCTTCCTCCACTTTATGTGCAGCCACAAACCTACGAATTAAAATGGAAAATGTTTCTTCATTGATAAATTCTTTTCTTTGCGACATTTCATCGAGCACTTGGTGTAACTCTTCGAAACACTTCATTTTGCCAAGGATGTTGATAATTTCATTGTATACTTCGCAACTAGGTGTGAAATTGTTGGTTTTGGTGACCCATTTGAAGAATATAAACGCTGGTTTCCAATCGGAACGGTGCCGTTGCAAAACTTCGAGGACGAGGTTGTTGTCGGGGTGGATTCCGGTGAGGTTAAGAGCTCGTTCGATTTGTTCTGTGGGTTTGTCTCTGCGGAATTTGAGAAGGTTTTGGATGAATGAAGCTTGTGATGATGAGTCATGATGTGAGTGAAGGAATCTTTGATGATGAATTTCGAGGAAACGAAGAGGGGAATGTGGGTTCCGAGGTGTTTGGAGATTGTTGTACAAGGTTGTGAGAATTCGTTTGTTGTTTTCGCATGAAAGTGTTCTTATTGCTCGCATGTTGTGTTTTTTGTTGCTGTAGATTTGATTTTGTTTGCATTGGTTGAATGATATATTGATTCATGAATATAAAATGAAATGAGATGGATGTATTCTCTTTGTTGCTCGGATAGGTTCTGTTTATTTATTTTTTTGGCAAAAAGATAGTGGAACTTTGTAGCAAATAGCTTATAGTTTACAATGCTAATTAAATTTGTAATGTTTGAAACTAACTTACAAGAGTTTAAATAATAGACACCGATGTTCGCTTAACTCAGTTGGTTGGGGTAATGCATAATATATGTAAGGTTCGAGGTTCATACCCCGGCTACCACCAAAAAAACTAACATAGATAATGTAAAGCTTTTAATAAGGGACGATAATGTAAAATTATTTTAAGGGACGAAATATGCAAGGTCTGGGGTTCATACCTCACTTAATGAATATAACAACTCATGTTTTTATATTTTTTAATTGTCCGCTTAACTTCTAGCTGAAGCACAACCCCTTTATCACAAACACTTCCTACACCTCTAAAAACACACCATTTAGGGCGAAAACGTGGTTTGGAGCAGCAATCTGGCCATCAAGGGAGGTTAACATCATCATTTTCGTTTGAATGCAAAGGTAATGTGTATATAAACCTTCCCTCATTCATTTTTTAGGCGATTTTCTTTTGATCACGTCATATGATCTGTACTGTACCGTTCCGGAATGTTAAATCCGGACTGCATTCATGCGGTTCGGATTTCGAATTCTGGATTGCACTAGTACAGAAATTGTGTTCATTTTCTGACTATGCCTGACACTGTTTTCAGATATGGTTGTTCCGGTTGATGCCCCAAATGATGATCCACCTGAGATTAAACCTTGTATTGCGTTGCCGCTTCTTTTACTTGAAGATGTGCATGGTTCCGGAATTGCCAAATCCGAGAATCTCCCACCACCACCACCGAAACTTGAAATTTCTTTAGGCGATGCGAAAGTAGAGGATGTTCCTCCTCCTATTCCTCATGTTGTATCACCTCTAGTTGTTGTTGTTTGTATTGATCAGCGAGAACATTTTACCACTACACAGAAGTTTGCAACACGAAATGATTTGTTTGAGTGGGTTCGAGAGAAAGCTAGGAAGCTCGGTTTTTCACTGTTATTGGTAAATCCGAAAACGGTGGCAATGGAAGAAGCGCATTTGTTACTTTGATATGTGAAAGGGGAGGTTCATACACCGAGTACAAGAGAAAGAGCCGGTGCGAGATAGCTGGTTCGGTTAAATGCGAGTGTCCGTTTCGGCTGAGAGGTTACTTGTTGACTGGTGGTGATTGGAGCCTCAAAGTTGGTGATGGTAAACACAACCATGACATGACAAATGTTTTGAAAGGTCGTAAAACCGTCGGTCGTCTAAACCCATATAAACGTGTTCACCTTCAAGAGATAGTGGATTCAAACATTCCTCCGAGGCAAATGTTAACCAACTTACAGAAGAGGAACCGTACCACTTCAACTACTATCAAACACGTTTATAATGCATGTCACAACTATAGGCGGTCCATTAGGGGTACGAGGAATGACATGCAACATCTCTTGAAGTCTTTGGTTTATAATGGTTACGTGTATCATTGTAGAAAGTATCGTGATTCTGATGATGTTAGTGATGTTTTTTGGGCACATCTGAATTCTATCAAGTTGTTTAACACGTTCTCCACCGTGCTTGTGTTGGATTCCACCTATAAGACCAACAAGTATCGTCTTCCATTGTTTGAGTTTGTCGGTAACACCTCTACCATGAAAACATTCTCTATTGCTTTTGCTTTTGCTTATATGATATCTGAGAGGCAAGACAATGTTTATTGGGCTCTTAAGAGGTGTCGTGAGATGTTGCACTCCAAAGATCTCTATCCCAAAGTAGTTGTCACTGATCGGGACAATGCTTTGATCAATGTTGTGGAAAAGGTTTTCCCTAAAGCTACTACTTTGTTGTGCTCATATCACATTGTACAAAATGTGAGGGCAAAGTGTAAATTGGATTGTAAAGTGAAGGATCTCAAAGGCAAGAATGGGGAAGCGATCAAGCCTGCTTCGGTGGTGAAGACCGTGATGGCTGTATGGTTGGATATTGTGAATTCCGAAACGGAGGAAGCATATATTGATAATTGGACCCGGTTCAAAGTTGTATGTGCAAAATTTCCTAAGTTTTTGGATTATGTTGAAAAGACAATTTTGGATCTGGTTAAGGAGAAGTTTGTGAGGTTTTGGGTTGACAAAAACCTTCATATGGGGAATACTACAACAAACAGAGCTGATTCGGCACACGCTCGGTTGAAAAAGTATCTAAGTAGTAGTATGGGTGATTTGAGTACAAACTGGCAATCCGTTCATTACATGCTAGAGTTGCAACATACCGCAAGACATGCTTCGTTTCAGACGAACATAATAATGCTTAAACATAGGTTCAAAGGAAAGGTGTTGTGGTCTAGGTTGATCCGGAATATGTTAAGGGAAGCTTTGCATCATCTCGTAGTAGTATAATAAAGCACTTGAAATTGGTACGGATATATCAAAATGTGGTTGTTTAAGTTTGATCACTTACGAATTATCGTGTGTGTGTATGATTGGTTTGAAGATCAAGAACGGCACCGCCCTCCGTTTGGATGAAAATCACACTCACTAGAAGAGGTTGAGGTTCGAGTACGAGGTTGACCCGAAGCTTCATAAAGCAGACATCTCTCTATTGCCATAATGGGATATTCTTCACGTATATTTTTAGAAAACTGTGTTACTTTAACTTCTGCCCAGGATTTCTGTTTTAATTTCCTATACTTGGTGCAATCCGGATTATATAATCTGGACCATATTGTTGAATTCTGGATTATATAATCTGAAAGGTAACATTTACGCCCCATGCAAGTGCATTTAAGGCTCATGCAAAGAGTGTATAGGGAAGTTCTGCATTTTCATATGTGTTCCGGAATTTGAAATCTGGACCTTATCAGTGCACAGACCAGAATGCATGTTTATGCCTATTTTTCAGCCACAACCAAAATGACAATTGTTTTACACATTGTAGGCTCGGTTCAAGGACGCCGATTACAACATGAAGTTGCATATGAAGGAACAATTTCAACAATTTGTTTTATTGGAGAGCACCTTTATGCGTCCACCACCAAATAAGGTTACAACCAAAGGAGCTCCTAAGAAATATAACCAAAGCATTCGATCGACAAGGCGGTCCCCTTCGCTTTGGGAGATTGTTGACTCCCAGGAGCAAGAGACACAGGGTTCACAGACAAGATCAACAGGGACGACTAGAAAGAGTGCACGGAAAAGCAACATGTCTCCTACTCCTCCTAAGCCAACTCCAAAAAATCTGAAGATGCCAACACCCGTTAAAGTCGACATACCACACAAAGACCAAATCCCAATTTGGATGCATGACTTTATTGAAAAGGTTACAGATGTACCTGGTGATGGCCATTGTGGGTTTTGAGCAGTTGCGGTCCTACGTAACTTGACTAGTGATGATCACCAACTAATTGGTACAACCTTTACAAAGAGCTTGTCGGTGTAGAAAATGCCCGCTATTGGAGGATGATTAATGATGATAGGCGGTATAAAGAGGTCTCTAACGCTCTATCCTACGTCGGTATTGGCAATGCACCACGAGATAAATGGATGACCATGCCGGATATGGGTTTCCTCATCGCACAGAAATTCAACCAAACGGTTGTTGTGTTGTCCATTGGGTTAGGGCACTCGACAACCTATTTCCCTCTATGTGGTCCACTGCCGACATGTATCGGTCGGTTGATGTGTCTCGTATATGTGAATGACAACCATTTTATGGCATTGGATTTGAAGGATGATTGCCCGATTCCTCCCACTTGTAATCTATGGAGACAAGATCATCGAGAGGATGCACAAAGCTGACATGATAGATATGCCATCCTGATGGTAGATTATAATGAGCTAAGTCGGACGGCGGGTCAAGAGATGGAAGAAGATGATGAAGAATTGTACATTATTGAAAATCTTGATCCCGATAAGAGGGTTGGTCCTGGTCCTGATGTGAAGGTTAAAGTGGATGATAGTCCCATTGATCTTTCGGCGCCATAGATTAGATATATATCATTAGTTTATTTGAAATGTATATCATTAGGTGAAATGTGTAATGATATAAATTCAACTCTTTTTTGGTATAATGATATATATATTTTGATATAATATTTAAGTTAATTGCCTTTTATACATACATATATATTGATTTATTGAAAAACAATGATATAAACCACAATGACATATAAATTTGTTTCAGTTCTGTGTACTGGTGTAATCCGGATTATATAATCCGGACGTGTTCAGATTATATAATCCGGAAGGCTCTGAGGGTAATTTTGGAAAAAAAAATAGGACGCACGAGGAAAGACATAGGGTGGAAAAAGTAACACTCCTAACAAAACACATTTGTTGGGGAAAGTATCGTCAGGGCCGGCCCTAGGCATATGGCCTAGGGGCCATGTCGTTAGGGGCTCTAATTTTTTTTTAAGAAGGGGGTGTATATAGAAATATTTGGTATATTGGAGGTTTATATAACAAAGTTTACTGAAAGACCCAAATATTTACATGATTGTGGGCTTGGCTCAAGTCTGTTAATATTTTAAGCCCTTTTATAGAGATTTGCTATATATACCCTCATATAACACAGATTTCTATATACACCCTTCCTATAAAAAAAATTGGTTTTTCTTACTAATGTAACAAAAAATTTATTATGCAAGAAATTTGAGATATTTTTTTGGCCCTTTGTTCCTAATAATGTGTCTCACTAATATTAAAAATATGGGTCTTGTTAACGAGTGCCCTCGGGGCACTCTTTAAGCATACTAAATTAAGCAATTTTTCTTTAAAAATGTCAAAGATTTCAATTTCCAATGCACTTTATTGCACAGACTTTCATAAATAGTTGCCATTTAAAGTCCTTAACTAGTGCCCCGGGGGCACTAGTTAACATTTCTCTAAAAATATTGGTGATATTTGTTATCCAAGAAATTGGGATAATTTTCATAACAAAAAGATTATATTTTAGTTAAAAATGAGAATACGAACTTAATCTTAATCTTGTCTTTCTAAGATTCCAGCAAAATAAATTATATCAATATTGTAATGTCAACTTTCTTGAATTGATAGAAAGGATTTCAAAATTGAATATTATATTGCAAGATCATGCGAGACGCATTCAAGATCATGAAACCGATGTGTGACACATTCTTGATCATTTCGCAGGTGCTATTGTTCTTTTTTGTGGTATTTGATTTTGTTTTGGTGTCTATAAAGTATTTGATTTATTTTCTGCCTAAAAAAAATATTTGGTAGTGAAAAGCGGGAAAAAAAAAAACAAAATGAAGAACTAACAAAATCACAACAATGAGCTAAATTTTTTTTATGACGTATTATATAAGAGCTTTTTTCTCATATTATACCTAAGGCTCGTAAAGCTCTAGAAACAACCCTGAGTATCGTATGTTAAAAGTTGAGAGTATTACTTTTCCCACCCTGTGGAATTCTCACGCGCCCAATTTTTTTCAAAAATACCCCTAGTCCAGATTATATAATCTCGATGCCCTTCGGAAAATAAGTTCCGGACAAATTCATGGATTTTGGCACTTAAACCACCCTGATCGATGTTGATGCCAATGATCAATGGATGGATTCAGATTCTATAATCCAGACAGTTTTAACACTTTGTGAATTATGTAATCTAAAATGTGTAAATCACCCCATCGAAAGTCAACAAATGGGGTGTGAAATGATGTTTCCGGATTATGGAATCCGGAAAGTATAAAAACTATCTGGATTATGGAAGCCAAACTGCATCAGCACAGAGGCAGAAGCCATCTGTTTTGGTTGAGCCTCTATTTTAGAGCAACGACACTCAACTGTTTGTGATTTCGACCAGTTTTTCAAAAAAAATAATCAATTTATAGCATTAATCAAACAACAACACAACATAATTATCCAAACATTGAACATTAATCAAACATAATTATCCAAAATATTTAAACATCAACATTAAATAAAATACAATCAACCCCTCATAACTACACCCGTACCACCGCCACTTCCCCTGCCACCACCTTTGGCACCCCTGTCACCCTCAGTTGCTCCCCGACGACGGTAAACCTTCCCATCATGCACCTCTTTCAATACCTCATCCAAATGTTGCCATTCCTCAGACCCTCGCAGCACCACATCACTGAACATCACAACATACACATGGTCTCTGATGCGGCTCAACCTTCCGCTAAGTTGTAAGTACCCATGCTCTCCATCCTCCTCAGCAGCACGCGCATCAATGACCTCACACTCCAGTGGCCTCGGCACTGGTACCGGAATGTCAGGAAGAATCATGTGTGGATGAGACTGGTGATAAAACCACTCGATGTATCCCTCTACTACCTCCACACCATGAACTGCATAGGTGTCAGCACATGATCAAGAGCATGCTGAAAGCGGTTTGTGATCTCCGCCAAATTAATCACAGGAGGTGCATTCTCAGCGGGATGTCTCGGGATGGTCTAAACCCTCTCAAACCGACGAAGCACCCGCTCCGGCATATATCTCACCAAGCGGGATCCGTATCTGAGCCATCTTGAGTAAAGGCTGACCTGCTCAAACGGACATGTCTGACGGTAGGGGTGGGCATGGTTCAGTTCGGAATGAAAACTGAACCGAACTGAACTGAACTGTTTGCTAAATTTAAAATAACTGAACTGAACTGAATTGTTTCCATTTCGAACTGAACTAAATTGTTTGCATTTCGAACTGAACTGAACTGTTTCAAACCGAACTGAACTGAACTGTTATTATTAATACCTTTGAAAAAAATATGAAAAAAACAAATGAAATTGAATTTTAGTTACCGAACTGAACTGAACTGAACTGAACTGTTTCAGTTCAGTTTCAGAACTATTAGTAATGGTTCAGTTTTTTTCAGTTCAGTTCAACAGTTCAGTTCAGTTTTTGGTTTTTTTGCCCACCCCTACCTGACGGTGCTCTCCATATGGGGCCATGACAACGCCCGACAGATCCAACGCATCCAAATGGTTTATGTACTGGTCTGGTGTACCCAAATCATACTGTGGTACAAAAAGCAGCACGCGTGGATCTGATTCTCCCTATATCTTTCCCAAACATCCTTGCTTCATATACCTCGGAAGTGCTGATACACCCAAGTCTGCAGTAATGACAACCACATATAAATATACAAACCATAAACAAGATTTTGAAACTGTAAAATTGGGGGTGAACTTCCTTTTATACTTCGAAGATGTCTGGAATATGTAATCCAGACAAGATTTTGAATTTTCGGATTTTGTATTCCGAAAAAGTATTTTGTAATTTTTGTAGGGCGCGTGAGATAGACATAGGATGAGAAAAGTAATACTCAAAAGTTGATGAGAATAGACAGAAGACACCGAAAACTTGAGAGTACACAAGAGTTTATGCGGTGACTGGTGAAGCATCTTTTGTATACAACCCAAAAAATTACTCCAACGAAATAATAATTTGTATTATTTAAAACAATATACTAAAAAGCAATTTTCTTTAGTTAGCATGTTATAATATCAAGTTTTCACTGTAATTTAACTGTGATTGCCAAAGCATATTCAATGAGATGGAAAATATTACCGACAAACATAACAAATGTTAGTAACAACAGAGCATGATGCTAATATCATTATAATGGAAGTAGTCATCAGCAGACTATTTCCGCTTTGCACATGAGGCTCCCCGTGCCATCGAGTTCCTCGTCAAATGCAGGATGTGATGTTTAATGGCAAAGGCCGACCTCTAGACGACTCAAGTGTAATGTTGATGCTTCCTTTTCGCAGTCTCTAGATCGTACCGGTCATGGTATATGTGTGTACGACAATGATGGGCTTTTGTTCTCGCCAAAACAATGAATTTTTCTTCTTTATGTTTTGTTCTTGTCGGTGAAGCTTTAGGTTTGTTTAATGCTATTGATGGGGTCGGCCTTAGGGATAGGCCGGGGGTGCGTCGGCTTTGGGTCCATGCCCGTAGGAGATCTAAAATATATTTTTTTGTAGATGGGACTGTATATAACAATGCTTATTTTTTAGGGAATGGATATAGCAAAAATCACAAAGAGGGCCCATACATTTATCAGACTTCAGCCCAACAGACCTTCACCCCTTTTTTTTCAACCAAGCAAGATTTTCTTTTCACAGCACCAGCCTAGTGCTTTCATTTTCACATCCCCAAAATTTCATTAGGCAAAACGCAATATTGAGAAGTAAAACAAAAAACGCAGAAGAAAATAAGATTGAAAAAGTCGAATTAAAAGTGTTAAATCATTAGATTTCATTATCCCCAAATAAGATTGGCTTGTTGGAATTATATGAATTGTGCGATAATGATGCAAAAACAAAGAGTGGCGTTGACAGTTTGACTAATGCAATTAGAAAGTTAAGTTATTGCTTGGTATGGTATTAGCAAAAAGTTGCAAGTATATGTGCAACAACACTACCATAAGCATGTAGCTCGTGTTTTAGCTAAAGAAACTATATTATCAGCTAGTCCCAACAATTAGTATTTGACTTAAATCTTAATAGTACTTTTAAATCGGCTTAATTGTAGGTTTGATCTCTTATGTTTATTTTAGTTTTTAAGTTGGTCCTTCATGTTTTAAAAGTTTCAAGTTGGTCCCTTACGTTTCAAAAGTTTTAAGTTAATCCAAAACATTACTCACGTTGGAATAAGTTAATCTCTTCCGTCACTTAAATTTAAAGATTCGTGTTGACAATATGGGTTATGAAACTTAACTTATTTAAAAAAATCAGTTTTAATTTTTTTTTTTTTGTTTTTTTAAACTCAATATCATGCCGTGGAAGAGACTAACTTATTTCAACGTGAGTAACATTTTCGACCAACTTGAAACTTTTAAAACGTAAGGGACCAACTTGAAACTTTTAAAATATAAAGGACCAACTTAAAAACTAAAATAAACATAAGGGATCAAACATACAATTAAGCCTTTAAAGTCACACGTGTGTATGATTTTTATTTATTAATGGTGTAAAATTTTTATACCGAGAATTAAACTCATCAAATAATTTTCTAATTCTAATTTTTATACATAAAATCATAGAGGTAACAACATTGGTATGTTGTTTTCCTAAAATAAAACAGTGGCATGTTGTTAGGTTTATGACCAATGGTGTATCCAGGGTTAAAAAAATTGCACATATAATTTTATACTTCATGCGTGATTTTTTTTTTTTTTTAGGGAATGAAATTTTATTTATCCACCTCTGATCCAACATACTCAAACTAGAAATATAATAACCAAACAAGTTATTCAATAAATCTGAGGACCAAATTAAAATCAATCGAATTAATTTGATTATTTTTTCATATTTTGGTTCAAATCAATCAAACCCAACCACGCAATTGGTTGATGTGTCGATTTTGCATAATTCAAAATCGATTATCCGAAGTCTAAAACAATTTTTTTTTTTGGGCAAATTTTATATTTTATTATTATTTCTTTTATTTTACACTATAATATTAGTGTTGTCTTCGTAAAATATGTTGTGTTCAAGTAATTTTTTTATCATTATATATTATTTTTATCACTTTAACTTATGTTATTTGTTTTAAAAGTATAAAAATTCTACTTCCTCCGTTTTAAAATAAGTGTTGTTTTAGCCAAAAAAATTGTTTTAAAATGAATGTCATTTTCAGTTTTCAATGGAGTAATACTTTTTCTTTTCAATTGTACCATTCAATTAATACTATATACATTACTTCTAAAATATTATTTTTTCTTTAAAGAAAAACAAACCAATAGTTGAATATGATAATTTAGTAAAATAGCACCCTTCTTTCTTTTAATTAATGTATTTCTTAATATGTATGTGAAAATATTAAACGACATTCATTTTAAAATTATAAACATTGTAAAAAAAAAAAAAACTAAACCTG
>Ga0228711_1003899_pt1 | contig 23161 bp, 19 predicted proteins | sample MedpolnodulmetaG_2_FD_177996 | JGI IMG/M metagenome (GOLD analysis project Ga0228711, IMG submission 177996) | Root nodule microbial communities from Medicago polymorpha collected in Santa Monica, California, United States - brown nodules | ecosystem: Host-associated > Plants > Roots > Nodule...
TGCTTGTCATTTCCTGCATAAAAAGGGGGAAAATCAGGCATGTAAAGCATAAATGGTTAAAAGAACATAATTTGGTAGCTTTTCCTTAGATAACTTGCAGAACAAGTCACTAAAATGCCTAGATTAAGACATAAAATATGTTACTTTTGAGCACTTATCAACTATTCATGTCAGAAAAAGTATGGAGCAGGATCGAACTTTCTGAACTCAGGGGACTTTAGAATGTTCCTTTTGTTTCACTTAGGATGATTTGTAAGACTCCTATTTAATGTAATCAAATCCTAATAGTGAAACATCAATGAAGTGCAGTATGCAAAACATCTGGGATGATGTTCTTAATGGAATATTCTTAATGTTTTGTACTTCAAATGTTCATAGTCTTGAATGAACATTGAAGATGCCATTTTTGACTTTAATCAAATAAATGCCTTTATTCCTTGATTGATCTTAGTCAATGTACTTTACTGGGCTTTTATTTATGTCACGTGAACCTTGCATGTTCTTCATTTAGTTCATGAGTATCTGGGCTTGGTTCTTGATGTTCATCAGAACAACCCTCTGAACTATGTCCAACCTTTTGAACTCATTTTAACTTTCTGAACTCTGACTGAGTTCTTAAGTCTTTAAGTCCTTTGATTTCTTGTATCTTAGTATGAATTAAACTTTGTTTCTGTCTTAGTTAAACACTCAAGAGCACAAGTTAAATACCAAGAAATTAATCAAAGTCCATTAATTCCTTAATCATCAAGGTTTGTTATCTTTAAAATTAATTAGGAATTTTGCCTCAACATAAATGGTATCTAGGATTTCATTAATCTCTTCCATTTTCCCTGCCTTGTTGCTAAAAAAATTTGGAGAAATGTTTTTTTGAGGAATTTTTGGTTGGACATCTATATCTCTCCAAAGTTGAGACTTTTGAGTTTCCTTACCAACTAGACCATCCTTAATATTTATTGATTCTCCCTCATCTTCTTTCATTTCCACAACAGTAAATGTATCTCCAATCTTCAGCTTCTCAAACTCAAGCACTTGCTCAAATAACATTTCACATTGACTCTCTAATCTTTCAATTGAACCTTGATTATTATTCATGAATTCAATCAAAACATCATTGATATGAAATTTCTTGTCATGTGAGTCATTGGGAAGAATTTGAACATGTAGCATTTGCTCCCAATTAACTTTTTCCAAGAGAAACTCATCTTCTGCTTTAAAGACTAATAGATCTTTACTTTTTGGTGGTGGGACATAAAAATCAAAAGTGTCACTCTTATGTCCTTCTATACAAAAATCAAATCTATGAGGTAAAAATCGAAGGAGGTCTTTTTCAAATGTATCTCTCATGATTTGCCCCTCGGCTATGGGTCTAACAAGATTATCGGCCTTTTTGTTCTTCGCATGCAATTTTTAATTTTTTTAAAAATAAAAACAAGTAAAATGCCTTAGTCTATACGGCGTGACAGCGGAGTTATAAAATTGCCAAAATTGGTCCCCGGCAACGGTACCAAAAACTTGATAAGTCCGTAAGTGCACGGAAATATCAGTTTTAGTATAAAAGATGTCGAATCCCACAGAGACCAATGTCAAGTACCGATATCTATTGTCATGTTGTTTATCTAAGGCGATGCAAATTAATTTGGTTGCAAAATTGGGAAAATATCTTGTTTTTAATTACTTTTAAAGACAAGAGGCCGGAATATAATTCGCGTCGACCATGAATACTTGTTAAGTTATATTTTATTATTGTAACATGACAATATTTTCGCACGTAAAAAGGATTAAATTAAAGGGGTTGTCAGCTTTCGCTTGTTCGACACCGAATCTTGACTTTGTAATCTATTCGACCGCTTTCGCGCGTACACCTTACAACATCAAAACTTCGTTTGAAAGATAATCAACTTTTGCTTGAAAAGTTATTTTTAGTAGAAAACAAATTTAAAGGAAACGTCGGCTTTCGCACGTCCGTTACCAGATTTTAAGCTTATAATTGTCTAGCATGTACGGTTACAATTTTAAAGTTTCTTTTTGAAAATTATTAATTTCTAAATCAATTAAAGAAAACGCTTTTGCTGTATTTCAAAATCAATTTCTGAATTTTCTGCGATCATATACAGCTTTCACTCTTTTGATATAAAACCGGTATCACTTTATTTCAGCTTTCGCTATAAACATTTATCCTTAAAAATCAGAATTTCCAGACTTAAAAATAATTCATGTTACGATTTCTAATAACACAACTTAACAGAATATCATTGGTACGACGTTTATCATATTCGGGACTCTATAAAAATCTACTCAGACATGGCTGAATTATAATCTAAATTTAACTCTAATGAACTCATATTAAAGGTAAAAGGAAAAGAACCTGTTGTAGTTGGCAACTTTAACTGAGTACAACTCCACTGCAACGATTGAAAGCTACGCATGTAATTGAAACAGAACGGGACAGCTACCCCGCACGTAACCATTCTCCCACCCTACAACATGATACTTCCGCTCATTAGGCTTTTTTCCCCATATTAACTTCCTCTACAATCTTTGAATCTCATCCATACAAGATTACGAGTAATTGAGCTCATCATTGGGTATATGAGTATAGCTTCTAAGACATTTTTAGCCAAGGTAACCCTTCATGCAAAGGATAATTGCTTAGTTTTCCAAGTCATAAGCATAGAACTAACATGCAAAGGATAATTGCAATCCTTTGAGAAGCTCACTCACAGAAATAGGTATGTATATTGTTTGTACTTTGTAGTACTTCTGTTTCACATCTAGCTAAGTTACTTTGTTATTGGAATAGTTTTAACTTTCTTCTAAACTCAACAGTGCCCAAACTTGTGGCCCGGTGGCTTTCACAAAGGAAGAAGCAGCAGAGTAAGGGGTTGTTGTGTAACAAGTACATAATGTCCACTGGAACGTCCATGTATTTTATCATCAACTTGATGAATTAATTTCAAGATATAAGGCTTTCCTATTATAACAGGCTGTTCAAAAGGATTCCCTGTTCTTTCATCAAATATTTCGCTCTTTCCCGGATACTCGGGTTCAAAGATCCATGGATTCGATGTTTGTTTACTGGCTTCATATAATTCAGAAAACACAAGTTTTCTGGAAGCCTCCTGTTCATATCTCTCATCAAAAGGTGAGGGTACCCCTAATGGGTTGAAGACCATATCAACGGGTCTTCCATCTTGCAAATAAGGCATATCCTGCCGAGACAAAATCTTCAAGAAGAATAACAAACAAACAAGCTAGTTTCAAGTCTTCCAAAAGCTTTGGTTCCCACAACTGGTTTATAGATCCATTCATGATGCCATGACTTTATCGTTGAATGTGTTGAAATTAGGGGTGAACAGTTAGTTTTGGTCTATGAATGTGTGAGACGCTGTCATTATAGTTTATCCTTGTATTGAAATTGCGAACACATTAACAAGTGTCTCTTTTATTAGTCATGTAGATCTTCAAATATGTTTTTGGATAGTCAATTTAGTCATCGAGTGTGTTTTTTGTTGGTCATTTTAGTTCATACAATTACTAACAAAAGAGGCATTAAGGATGTGTTTGCAATGTGACACTCAAATATGGTTGCTTTACTTGTTAATTTGAGGAAGTGTTGTATTAGAAATCGTGGTTGGACCTAACACAACCCCACAAAACCGGCTTGTGAGGTGAGGATTGCCCCCACTTGTACATTGTTAGGCCATCTCCTATCCCATGTGGGACTCTTAACACACCCCCTCACGACCAGCACTATTGGGCTTAACACACCCCCTAATAAAAGAGGCATTAAGGATGTGTTTGCAATGTGACACTAAAATATGGTTGTTTTACTTGTTATTTTGAGGAAGTGTTGTATTAGAAATCGTGGTTGGGCCTAACACAACCCCACAAAACCGGCTTGTGAGCTGAGGATTGCCCCACTTATACATTGTCAGACCATCTCCTATCCCATGCGGGACTCTTAACACACCCCCTCACGACTAGCACTATTGGGCTTAACACACCCCCTCACGACCAACACTATTAGGCTTGGTTCGTGGACATAAATGGTGGGTGGCCCGATAGCGGAAACCTGGTAGCAGGTGGCCCAATGGATTTTGAAGAGGCTATGATACCATATTAGAAATCGTGGCTGGACTTAACACAACCCCACAAAACCGGCTTGTGAGGTGGGGATTGCCCCCACTTATAAACATACTGTTAGGCCATTTCCTATCCGATGTGGGACTCTTAACATGTTGCTATAACTGTCATTGAATGTGTTGAAATTATATAAAAATCCATGAGCGTGTGTCTTGTTTGCAATTTTATAGACTAAATTCACTAATGAAAAACACATTTGAGGATCAAATTCTCTGGCAAAAGACAAATTTAATGTTATTTTTGTAATATCAATACATTCAAAGACTAAAATGACGTTTTACTTGCAAATTAGAGTATGTTTACTTTCTATAAACATTTTTTAAATATTTTGTTGATTTTAAATTATTATTAAGGAGATGAAAGACTATGCAGATAACTGTAATAGAGAGAAAGAGGAAGGTACACAACCTCAAAATAATGTTTTTTTCAGAAACAATGAAAAACAGTGTTTTGACGTTTTCAATATTTCTGAAAATACTAAATTTAGTTTCAAAATTTGTTATAGAAAATGGAGAGGAAAATATTTGATCTATATTCTCTTATGTTTATTAGTTGAAAGGAAAGAAAGAAAGAAAGAAAGTAAACTGGTCCTTAGTTTATTACTACAAGTGTCATAAATTGTCTCGTTTGTATCCGGCGTCTATGCTTAACTGCTATGCAACACTGAGGCTTGAGATTGAAGGACATGTCAGTGTCTGAAACCAACATGACACCTGCACTTGTGATTCCACACAATCGCGCTAATTTCCATTTTATCAATTTACAATCTGTGTCTAAGTGTTGGTGATTTATTCGACGTTCGTGCTTGTATCAGTACTTTTTAGTTTAATTGTAGTATTTATTAACTGTGTTGTCAATTAGGGATCACATAAAACAGCGGTCTGTTCAAATTCCAAGAAATGGAATAATAGTGTGTCATTGTTTCTGATCTTTAGCTCATTTTCTAAATATGAAAATGTTTGCTTCATATAAATCTTAAAATTTTCTCAAATTAGGACAAAATCTTAATAGCTTCTCACACATAAGAACATATTTGAGTTTAGGTACTTTACTGCTTTGATGATCTATGCATTCATAGCAAGAAATCAAAAGCTGAATTTCTGAATAGTTTTGGGTTTAAATATACTGTGTTTGATCAAGATCCAAATCCATGTGGAACAGGGAACTTCCTCGTGACAAGATAATCCACTGGCAATGAGACAGATCTTGCTGGAGCTAACGTCACTATGGCTGCACAGAAAAAGATCGAGCAAGAACAAGAAGGGTGTGTCTATTGTTTGTACTACTGTTTCACATCTAGGTTACTTTGTTATTGGAATCAATGGAATGCATTTAACTTTTATCTCAACTAAACAGTACCCAAACTTGTGGTCTGGTGGCATTCATGAAGGAAGAATCGGTAGAGTGGGCTCGAGAAGAATAACAAACAAACAAGCTAGTATATTTGTTATATAAATGTAGATTTGAAGTTTGAATTACTTTTAAAAATTATGACAAATTGTGACTTGCTGAAGGAAATATGTAGTATATGTTAGTTTATTTTTGTGGCTTGCATGCAGAGGTGGAGGCAGATATTATTTAGTTAGGGCCCTGCATTCCACCTAATAGATATATTTATGTGCTAGTCTTACTTAGGGGTGTGCAAAAAATATGGTTAACCATAACCAAATCAATAACCAACCCATTCCATATTTCAAAAGTCCAGCCCATTTAATAAAATAACCAAACCGGCCCATATTATTTAAAAACGGGTAAACCGGTTTGGAATTGGTCTAGCATCGGTTTCACCATTGCAACTCACTCCCAAATCTGAAAATTGCAGCAACACATAGACACCAGTTTCTCCGACGACCGCAATTGCTACCGTCGTTTCCTTAGATACGACTCATACAATCGCCGCGCACATCTCGCCGCCGCCGATTCTTCCCTCTGTCGTACCTTCCATTAATTCGCAACCCTAATTCACCTAATGAACGGACCATCTCGCCGCCGCTGATTCTTCCCTCCGTCACATCAAGATTGTAGCTCAACACTTCGAAATCGTTAACAGAATCAAAGACGTTAACAGAATCAAAGATCCTTGAATCCATTGTCAGGTTTTGGTACTTTTCCTCCTTTTCTCTCAAGTTCGTTTCAATTGAATTGTGGGTTGTGCTTCGATTTCAATTAAATTGTGAAATGATGATAATGGTGGGTTTTTTTTCCTTCTTAGGGTTGATTGATTTCACTTTTTGTTGTGTGATTAAATGAAACAACGATAATCTATTTATATGTTTTGGTTCTTGTGTATATCTAAGATATCTTTTCCTTGACAAATTCAAGAATCTTTGTTGAGTTGCTGACTATTGTGAAAACTATCATTATGCAGTGAACAAGAGATTGTTGTAATTTATCATGTTTCTGTAATTACATGTGTATATTTCCATGTTGTCAAGGTATGAGTTAAACTGGAAATGCAAATTATGTAAATATGAGTCTCCTGAGTTTTGCTTTTCTAAAATGTCTGATATTTTGATGATTTAATATGTGTTGTTCTTTATTTGGGTCTTGATTTTTAGTTTCCAATGCATGAAAGTGTGATTATCTTAGTGATGATGATTAGGTAACATTGTATACAAACACTTGTATACATCATGAAATTTGGACTTGTTCTTTCTCAAAAGTGAAAATTATTTTCCTTTATCAATTTTTTAGAGTTGTTAATGTATGAAGTTTCACTTCTAGCTTCTTAATGTGTGAAATTTAGCTTCATGCAAATGGGTAAGGTACCATGATCCAGAATACTGGAAATTAGGCGAAACTGGTAAAAAGTACTAGAAATTGGTCATGCCACAAGAATTGTATGCTATTTCAATAGATCATGCTACATGTATTTCAACAAACAAGTGACCACTTCTTCCTCTCATTTATTATTATTTGAAGCTTAAAATTAAAAAAATCTTAACACTAATGAGAGTGGCGGACAATTATCTTATGCAGCAAGTTAATTCTGATTGAATTTGCTCAGAAGCATCTTCACAATTATCTTATGAATTGAGTGTTTCATAATATCTGCAGTGATCTTTGGGACAATTGCTTGTTTAATTATCTCATACTTGTTTATTTCTTAAAGTGCTTTTATAATATACTTGTTTACGTTGTTTTAAATTTTTTTGTTGCAGTGATGGATGTTCCTGACTTTCCAACCTCTGAAACATCCGAGCATGAGGTTTCTAGTCCTACTCTTGTTGGCAACCCATTACCTCCTCCCTCTCGGGTACGCAAGAATCACTCGCAATCATGGGATCACTTTGTAGTTCATTCAGTGGAGGAAAAGAAAGCTAAATGTATTCATTGTAGCACGCTGATAAAGTATAACAACGGAACGAGTACAATGAAAAATCATTGGATGAAACACCTAGACGATGAAGAGAACAACAAGAGGCAGAAATCAGGTTCATGCTCAACAACAGATATGGAAGGGAATTCATGTGCAATGTCAAAGTTTGATCAAATGGAACTTCGAAAAGCACTAGGGAAAGTATTCATAGGTCTTGAGCTTCCCTTTAGAAAGGTGGATCATGAAGCACTTCATAATTTTTTGAACCTTGGAATACCACAATTTAATATTCCCTCACGCACTACAATATCGCATGACATCTTGCAATCGTGGGACAGCGAAAAAGTCAAGTTAAAGACTTTCCTTTCCCAACATTGTGGTAGAGTTTGTCTAACCACTGACTTTTGGACTTCTTGCCAGAACTTTAGCTATATGTCTTTGACGGCTCATTTTGTTGACAACAATTAGAAGCTAAACAAAAAGATTTTAAATTTTTGTCAAGTGTCAAGCCACTCAGGAGATATAATGGCTCAGACAGTGCGGAATTGTTTGTCTGCTTGGGGGTTAAATCAGGTGCTCACTATGACAGTCGATAATGCATCATCTAATGATGTTGGAATATTGCACCTCAAAAATGCCCTTATGCCTAATGGTTTACTTGTGGGAGGAAAGTATTTTCATACTCGTTGTTGCGCTCATGTGTTTAATCTGATTGTGAAGGAAGGTCTTAAGGATATTGAGCGTGAAATTGCGAGGATTCGTGGTGCAGTGAGGTACGTTCAAGCTTCCCCTTAAAGGTTACAAAGATTCAAGGCATGTATTGATCCACAAAAGGTTCAGTTTAAGGGTTTTGTCAACATAGATATTGAGACAAGGTGGAATTCTACCTATTTAATGCTCAATGCTGCAGTTAAACACGAGCCAACATTTGCAATGTTGGAGATGCAAGATCAAACCTATGTCAAAGAGCTACAAAAAGGAAAAGGTCTCCCTTTTCCCGAGGATTGGGAATATGTGCGTGCTATTCTCCACTTTTTAGAACTGTTTTACAATGCTACGGTGCGCATCTCTGCTATGTAACTAGCAATACGTACATGTTTGAAGTATTTGGTATTGGAAAAAAGATAAAAGAAATGTGTAACCATCCAGATACGCGTATTAAATCGGCGGCTGAAGGTATGAAGATGAAGTACGATAAGTATTGGGGGGACCCCAATAGCCTAAACATGCTGCTGCTAATTGCTCTTGTACTAGACCCTAGACACAAACTGAAGTTTATCATTTGGTATGCCGATAATCACTTTGGTAGTGACGAGGCTAAGTGTTTCAAAGACCAAGTATATTCAAGTTTCAATTTACTTTTCAATGAGTATAGTGGTCGGATTGGAGAGTCTTCTGCTAGCTCACAAGAAAACCGATCCCAAGGAAGTGGTATATCTGATCCCTATGGCTTTAATCGATTCTACGAGTCAAGTGGAAGCACCAAGTCAAGTGGAAGCACCAGATCTGGTTTTGAAGTAACTGCATACTTGGTTGCTGATTTAGAGCCAGAAGGGGAGTTAGATGTCTTAATGTGGTGGAGGGAAAATTCCAACCGGTATCTGGTCCTGGCAAGAATGGCAAGAGAAATATTGGCCATACCTGTCTCTACAGTTGCCTCTGAATCTGCTTTCAGCACCTCTGGAAGGGTGCTTGATCCATATCGAAGTTCTCTATCATCAACAATAGTGGAAGCATTGATTTGCACCCAAGATTGGCTTAAAGTAAAAGATCAAGACATTGAGATTTCATCTTTGGTTACTATTGATGATCTTGACACACTACATGAATTTGAGCAAGGTAAATCTTACTTTGGAAAACTTATTATATTACATATGGCTTGATATGTAATAAAATGTTTGTGTTTTGCAGATATTCTTTCTCAGTTAAATCTTGATAGCTATTCGGCTTTGGTGAGGCTTGATGATAATTGAAGGTATTTCTCTCATCCACTTTTCTATAGAGTAGACGATATTAGTTTTTCATTTCTGTTATGGACATTTTTGTTTGCTACATAGTATCACACTTTAAGGTGTGAAGTAGGCTTTTGTATCGGTCACCGGCTATCTGGTGTTAGCGTCGGCATTTATCACCTTTTCTCTTCATATAGTTTAAACTTGAAGATTAAACTATTATGGCCTAATTTCCTTACCTTTCCTTAAACACTGTCCTTGCATGCTTATGTAGTTATGTTCCTCTTGTTTACTTTGTTTTTCACTTCAATCGGTATTTTCTTCTTCTTATTCTTCTATTTATTCCCTGTGTTCCTCATGTGAATAGTCAGATCTTTTATCTGTTGATGACTGTCATGGACTTTCGGCTCTTTCTGTTTTGTATCAAGAAAGCTTCCTATAATACATCTCACCCCATTATTTGGCTCTATAGTGCTTGTGATGTGTGTCATTTTTGTATTATAGTGCTTCTTTTAAATTTTGGGATATGAATGCATTGTTGTAACTTGTATGTATGTCTTTTTTGTAATTTTGCAACCAGGTGGATCTGTTTGAAGAATAAATTTTGGATACAACAATGAAGCCAAGGCTAGAGTCAAATGCTAGTTTTTGTTTCTTGGATCAAAGCATAGTGCCAGTTTGAGTTTGTAATATATAGAACAGTTACAGTTGGTCTTTGTTATCTTTATTTTAGAAACTATAGTATATGTGTTTCATATGGAATTAGTCCTTATAAAATGTGGACCATAATCATTTGTAGTCACTGGAAAATTACATGAATTTCATATTTTATCTTGGCCTTAGCATATTGTGTAGTTTGCATGAAATGAGGAAGAAAATTATTGCTACTACTATTATCTCTAGTAGTTTCTTGATCAGTGTGATCAGTTGATACATTGTTGAATGAAATAGTGGGTTAAAACTGTTTTTGCAAATAAAATAGTGGGTTAAAAATGGTTTTGAATTAAAAAAAGTTTTTTTTTTTTATAAAAAAATGTTAAGTTAAAACAGGTTTGAATTAAAAACCAGATTAAAATCCGGTTTGAATAAAAAAACTGGTTTGAAATTGGTTTTGGAAGAGAACCCGGATTTGAACTGGATCTAAACCGGTTTCAAACCATATCCGAACTGGTTTAGATAAGAGGTTTCAGAAACCAAACTAAAACCAAAATTTGGTTTGGTTTTGGTTTGGATTGTAACCATGCACACCCCTAGTCTTACTTGGTCTTTAGAAATTCAGAATACCTATAAATTTCTTATAAATACCCTTGTTTTAATGCTATTGTAACTATTATAATTTATAGTTTTGGGTTTGAAATATATCTTTTGTGGTTGATCAAGATCCAAATCCATGTGGAACAGGGAACTTGCTCGGGACAAGATGATTACCACTGAGAATGAGAGAAGGATCTTACTGGAGCTAATGTCACTACTAAGGCTGCACAGATCAAGGAAGAAGAAGGGTATGTCTTGTTTGTATGATATCTGTTTGACATATAGGTTTCTTTGTTATTGGAATGCTTTTAACTTTCTTCCTAACTCGATAGTGTCCAAACTTGTGGTCTGATGGCATTCATAAAGGAAGAATCAGCAGAGTAGGCTCGAGAAGAATAACAAACAAACAAGCTTGTTTCAAGTCTTCGAACAGCTTTGATTCCATGACAATTCGTTTATAGAGCCATCCACGGTGCCACGACTTTTTCTTTATATAATGCCTTTATCATTTTGCTTCTGTTAGAACACCTACATATTGAACATAATTTGTGCCAAAGTGGAGAACTTGGTTTATGTCAAATCATTATGAGTACAGAAACATATGTTTTACAGTTCCGATCCACATCTGATTTGTATAATGTGTTCTATCTTCTGATAAGCGATTTTTAAACTGTTTCTAGTTCGATAAAAAGGAACTTCAAATTAAATAGCACAACCGTTTACCTTTCATATTCTAAAAAGTAAAAGCTCACTAATTGCAAATGAGTTTGAACAGTGTAAAACCAGTACTCATGTCTCAAACAATACGTAATTTGAGAAGCAATACAACTCTATCATATCTATTTTTTTCAATCAATTCATGCCCTTGATTTAATGAACAGACACCAGACATGTTAATATCCCAACCTTTGCTCGTTTCATCACAAACAGGTGCACACTGGCTCATCTTTTTCAAAATTTGAGTTTTCAAACTTGATACAACAAAGACTATCATTGAAATGTTTTATCTTTATATTGTATTGTATCTACACAAAAGCTTTCAAGAAGCCTTGAAATGTTCAATCACTATTAAATTTGTTTTCTACCCTTTTCATTTATAACCGTTTGTTATTTTTCATTTATAATGTTCATGTTAGGGATGCTAGGAGAGTTGCTTTACACTCTCTCTTAAGCCCTTGCCCATACTCCAACAATTTAGTAATAGTTACATACTTTTATGATAAATTTATTATTCTAGCAACTTTTTTTAAGGGTTAATTAAGTTTTTAGTCCCTATAAATATTCACAGTTTTGTTTTTAGTCCTTAAAAAATAAGATCACACTTTTTAGTCCCTATCAAATTTTTCATCAGCATTATTAGTCCTTATAAATTTTTCCATCAACACTTTTAGTCCCTGTAAAAAATTTCCATCAACAGTTTTGGTCCCTAAAATGCTTAAGGAAAATGTCACAAGGACTAAAAAGTGTGATTTTATTTTGTAGGGACTAAAAACAAAACTGTAAATATTTATAGGGACTAAAAACTTAATTAACCCTTTTTTTAATATCTGTGATTTTTGTAAACGACTCATATATTAAAGGACGAAGGGAGTATTTAGAAGTAGTTCAACAGGTACAAATGTAACCTAATAAGAAGTTCAAAAACAAGGCGACATGGCTGTGCATATGGGCAAGTGTTTAAGAGAGAGTGTAAAAACAACCGAGTCCTTAACACTTCTCTAGTAATATAGATACAAATGAAGGACTCAGTTTTTTTTTTTTAATCGGCAAATATTATTAAACGTCATCCCCACAAGACGCAAGGTATGGACGAAACAAGATCCAAATGGTGCCGCAAATAGACGGTACACCATAACCACCTAAAAACACCCTTGGAGATAAACCCACCAAAACACATCACCACCTAAAACAGACTGTAAACACGGTATCCACCACCGCCCATTGTCACTACTCACCCACAAAGAACACCCTCAAAATAAAACTCCTAGACCCCAACACTCAAGATGAGCCACATTTCGAGAGCACCTAACCGAAGGATCATGCAGCTATCACAAACCTCGCGACCTCCGATCCACCGAAAGAGCACAACACAGAGCCCAAAAACCAACTTAAGTCAAAGAACTGACTTCCGATCTCGAATCAAAAGTGATCGGCCCACCAGACTATAGTACCAAATTAACAGGGCACCCCTCGCCCCCAGTACACCAGAGAAAAACCAAACCAAGTCAAACAAAGATTGCAGCTAGACCCCGACTCCCGATCTCGAAGCCAAATGAACCGGCCCATTGAAAACCAGCACACAATATGTAAGACGAAAGACATGGCGTGCAAAGTTTAAATAACAAACAAATCAAAAGGAAAAGGCTAAATACAACGTGACACGCACCCCCAAACTCTGTAAACACCTAAATCACCCAGAAAAGTACAAACAAGAGCTAGAGACGACGAACATGGACCCGTGTAACAAAGGTCAAAATAGTAAAAGTAACGAACACACAGTGACGTGAGGGTGTCTGTCACCAAACAAGCAAAATCTGAAGCACCACAGCCACCGGCGCGAACAACCACAACCATCATGATCCTTACGATAACAAACGATCCAGGAGTTCGTTGAAGGAGAATTAATCATGAATGAAAGAGATGCCCCCACACCTGCAGCCGTCGGAAACAGATCATACATATCGGTACCACACAACACCCCCTGCACACCACACGTCTGTCACCACCACCGACCACCCCTTCAAACCTTCTTCAATCACCCAATAATACAAACTACACCCTCACCACCACACAAAACAACACCTTTAACATTTCAACTCCTAACTCATCACCAATAACCACCACATGAAGAGCCTCCGAAAAAACTAACCAGCCACCGTGAGATTCGAATCTAAACCGAAACTAGATCCACCACCACAAAACAATCCAACAGTACGCAACCGACAACACCAAACGTTTCACACCACCACCACACCATAACTCCAAAACCCCATCCAAATTGAGGCCAAGATGCATGAAATATTATAAACATATTTCTCGTAAAAATAAAGGTGTATAGGAGCAAGGATATTGTAATAGTGTTACTGCCAAAGTATGTTTAGTTGCCCAAATGATCAAGTAAGTTACTCAACTTACAATTATCATTGGATTATCATTAATTTTGTGTCTTCATCCTCATCAGCACAAACGTTAATCTCACAGCTGCATGCTCTTGCTTCCATCCGAGTTTCCAAATGAAACTATCACTGGAGAACAAAAAGTACAAGTATGAGGCTCACCCTCTCGGCGACAGAAACCACAGTCTGAAGCAGTTGTCGTTGAAGATCCGACGATTTCCTCAACGGAACCAACACTAGCTGTGATTTGTGAGTGTGCTTGTGAAGGAAGGACCATATCTGCTGACTGGTTGAGATTCAGAAACAAACAACCACCGGACAGTCACGGGGCCACCGGTGGTGCGGAGAATCAATCTCGTCGCACCACCACTAGTATGATCTACATCGGAGCAAAAAATATTTGGATTGAGGGGGAGGTGGCAGCAAGAAACTAGATCTAGAGAGAGGTAAGAGAGAAAGTTTATAGAGAGAGAAACTACATCAGTTGTTTTTACACTCTCTCTTAAACACTTGCCCATATGCACAGCCATGTCGCCTTGTTTTTGAAACAACTAAGTCCTTCATTTGCCGTTAAGAAAAAACAGCTATAAAATAGATCATCTATAAAATAGATATTTTCATCATTGCTTGCCCGGTTAGGTAAAATATATTCAAGGCTAAAATATAAAAAATGGCCCGTAAAAATTATGACTTGGTTAGATTTTGGTCCTTGCATTTTCTTTTTATAGAAATATACCCTTTCAAATTTTTGTCTTTTAAAAAATTCATATTCCATTCCCTTTTCCGGTCTAATTTAGCACATTTTGGGTAGACGTGGCACATGCTGACAAAGGTGATATTTTACGGTTCAAAAGTGTCAATTGGAATATATTAGTGTGGGAGACACTCTAGAGTGTGATATTTTTAGAGCTTGTATGAATAGAAATGTCCACTTAATTCTTTATTTTTTTGTTGGGCCTTTTTGTACCAAAATATAAAATTACAGACAAACAAATAAATTCATATTAAAATAATTTTAAATAAAAAAATTCATATAAAATTAATTTTAATTAAGGCCATGTGATCGAACGATTATGATTGATTAAGAAATGTAAAATATTATCTCCTTGATTGTGTATATGGATTAAATCCTTATTATAATATTATATCCGAAAATAGAGATTATATATCAATCAAATCATCAAGCAGTTTATAATTTTCATTAATATACTATAAATATAATATTGAAAACTAACGGTAAAATGAAATTCTATTGGAATATTTCAAAAACAATAAGATTTTTTATGCATAAGATAAGATAACTATGATACTACTATACCAGCTGTGCCAATCAAATTATTTACAAAATTTATACATTGAATGCCATAACTTCACTTCTATTTTTTATCGTACTTGGATGGTATTCTAATAATGTGACATTTTTACCGCTCAAATGCTAGTTGGAAATTTGTCACAGATACACCAAATATCATTTTGAAATCAAACCATCTATATCAAATTTGTCTATATAAATAAAAAGTAATGAGACATTATTCACAACAAAAATACCACAATCAATTTTTTTCTCAAGTTTCATTGTCTTTTGTTCTTGTCACAACCATGACTAGAAGAAAGGTTAAACTTGCCTTCATTGTCAATGATGCTGCAAGGAAAGCAACATACAAGAAAAGAAAGAAAGGTCTATTGAAAAAGGTTGTTGAACTTAGCACCCTCTGTGGCATCGAAGCTTGTGCCATAGTGTATGGCCCTTATGAGCCTCAACCTGAGATTTGTCCATCACCAGGGGGGGTCCAATATGTGCTCTCAAAATTCATGGCACTGCACAAGTTCCAAAAGTGCAAGAAAATGATGAACCAAGAGACTTTCATGACACAAAGCGTTCTGAAGGCTGAAGAGAAATTAAAGAAACAAAGAAAAGAAAATAGGGAGCAGGAGATGACAATACTCATATCTCAATGTCTCAATGAAGGTAGAGTTGTGCACGACAATATGTCAACATTTGATTTGAGTTATCTTACTTGGTTGATTGACCATAATTTGAAGGACCTTGGTAGACGTTTGGAAGCATGTGATAACAATGATCAACGTCAAAATCAAATCATGGCTATTCAAAACGAAGTCCAACTCCAAATGGCGGCAACAATACAACCACCACCTCTAGCAGCATCTAGGAGTGAAGAAATGGCAATTATGGGTCATGGTGTTGGGATACCTATTAATAATGATGACATTATTCAAAGTCAATTATTGATGGACTCAATGGTGGCTGGTAATGCGCAAGAGACAGTGCCATTTGGTGAGGTTAATGCTAGACTTTGGCCTGATTCACTACTTTGAAGGAAATCATATATTTGTTTCATATACCTTTTCAGGTGGATCTTTTCTCAATTTAGTCCCAATTTTAATTTTATGGTGACTTTGTTTTTCTAATATTTTTTAGGTGTGTGTGATGATACAATCATAAATGATTATGGTGTAATCTTTACCTGTTTATTTCCTATGCACAGTTCAGACTTCAGTGTTTATTTCCATGTTTCTTCAAAATTACTATTGTTTAATTTCTATGTACTACTATGGTATGCTTGAATAAAAACCACATTGGCGGGTAGCTTTCAATACTTTTGTCGTAATCATTAATATTAGCTATTGTCGAAAAAAAAATTATGTTACTTTACTTGTGGCATTTAGGGTGGGAGAGGGAAAGAGTTTCCTACCATGAGAAAGGTTTTTTTAACCATTAGATTAAGGCGGAACACTAATCTTACTATGGTCTATCTACTCTATATTTTTTTTCTCAATCTATCTCTCCACCATCCTTCTCTCTCCTTCATACCCCCATCACTTCCGTTACAATCTCTGTCTCATGCTTTCTCTTCCCATGGTATCCAATCTCTCCCTTTTCAGCTTCTCGTACATCCTTCAATGGTTGTTTTTCAACAAGCAAGTTCTCCGGCGCCGGCATCGGTTCCGATGGTGGTGGCCGTTTTGAATTTATCTCCGGCACCGGCACCAGTTTCGAAGGTGGTGACAGTTTCGGATTTATCTCCGGCGCCGACATTGGTTCCGACAGTGGTGGCAGTTTTGGATTAAAATAGTTAGAAAAAAAAACCAACAAATGTGTGAAACTGGTGACACCGGTGAAACCAAAATATTTTTGCATGTTAAGCATGAGAACCATACATATAAATTTGTAAGTCTTTGTTACAAATGTTTTCCTTTCAACCAATATTTAAAAAATTGAACTAGTGAGACATTTGATTCAAGATAAGAACTAATTAAATTCCAAACTATTGCTTGAACACGACCTACACATCGATTTAACTATTCCTATTACCCTATGATAGAAAGTGCAGATTCACGACTTTAAATGCTGTTCAATACATAAGCCGATAGCTTATAATGAATTTGTGTTGTATTCTCTTTTTGTTGAGATGTTTAAGAACGCGACAAACTTAAATTGGCCAAATCGATTTAAAGAAGATAACAGTCAATTTTAAAATTTAGGATCTAGTAGTATTAATGGGATGTTTAGTCGAATTAGTGCCTCGCAAAGAAATATAAGAGTTGTATTTTGGAACCCGTCTATCTAAGAATTCAAGGGTGTTCCTACCAACCTTATTGAGTTTGTAGCCAACCAAACCTAAAAAGACAACAATAATAGCCTGTAAAATTAAAGTAGAAAGAGAAATATTGCTTATCTTTAGTCTACATGAACTACTATTGAATATATTTATTCTTTAGTGTCGGGTTTGTTTTTCAGACAAAATCATACAAACAATTATATACATCAAGAAAAAAAATTGTCACACATGTACATTCTGAATATATTTAGCAATGTTAGTAGGGAAAGTAGGATATTTCATTATAGTTTTTTGAGAACAAAGATCTCTTCCATTGTAATTTTTTATTTCACGATAACATGTCAGATAAAAAACCCTACCACAAATGCCTTGAAAAAGTTATGGCAACTTGGTGTTGTCACGGGTGAAACCATAATATTTTTGCATGTTAAGCATGAGAACCATACATATAAATATTTAAGTCTTTGTTAAAAAATGTTTTCCTTTCATCCAATATTTAAAAAAATTAACTAGTGAGACATTTCGACTCAAAATAAGAACTAATTAAATTCCAAGCTATTGGTTTTAAAAAATCAATTTTAATGCAAATGTAGAAGTAAAATCTACCAATGCTACATGTTACGTACCTCCGTACAATTCATTCATAATTTTCCCGTGTTGGGGTTTCTCTCCCTTGACCTGAATTTTGATTCACCAATATTTCCCTCTTTTGTTCCTAGAGGTCACAGTTTGTACCACTTCCTGAAAGAATTTTTCTCCCAATTATACACAAATTACAAATTAAAAGTCACTATTATTTGTATGATATTTTATTTGCTAGAGTATAGACACTTGATAAGGCTGGTAGCTACAACCTTGAATTCATTGGTAGATTGGTTTCATAACATAACTCTTATATTGGGTCGGGACACACATATTAGACAATCAAATGATATATCATCAAATTTATACATTAACCACTAAATTTTTATGAAATCCATATAATTTCGTAGAATCTATTTGAATTTCAACTATAGAAAATATTGTTCCTTCAAAAAAAAAAACTATCGAAAATATTGTGTTACAAAATATGTGTGTCGTGAAATTGGACATGTCTGTTTACCTGCCATTGGCAACACTTTTCATTTTCCCTTAAAAAAACACTATTCAATTCAATAAATTCCATCATAATGGTATCCATATAAATGGAACAAACTTGGACTCTAATTTAACAACACTAAATCTTTTACAATCCAACCGTAAGAATTTAATGTTTTTTTTCAATTCAATATAACCTCAAAGCTATATACATAAGTTTAATTAATTTCCATGCATTTGATTTTATTTTCCAATTGAGCCACGTAATAAACTTGTTGTTCAAGATGAGAATTAATTAGCATAAAAACTATAGAGCTAGAGGGTAATCATACCTCAAAATAGTGTTTCTTGTTCGTGTGTTTGTTTCCGCCAAAATCCTTACCGCCACTGCAATGGTAAATAAAATGAAAACTCATATGGTTAAACATTATAAGAATTGATCCAACAATAAATATAATATATATATCGGTTTAATTTCGTATTCAACGGTGTGATATATGCACACCCTTATGCAACATACCTCTCTTCTACACCCACTACTAGAAAAAGCAAAATTAGCGAAGGAAATTAGTGACGGAAAAAATGAAATTCCTCACAAATTCCTTGGTCGCAAAATTTAGTGACGGAATTAGAGAGGGATTTCACGTTTTCCCTCACTAAATATCCCTCACTAATTTTTGTTTTTTTAGTAGTGACCATCACATATGTCACAATTTAATAAAAAATAATAAAATAATACCATCTCAAAAAACAAGGGGCCATTTAGTAAAATACTCTCTCTGCAAGTTTTTCTTTCTTACCCTCTCTTCGTCCTCTCAGTTGTGAGAAACAGATCGAAACTACCGCCGTCGTCTCTCTCCTTTCCTAGTTGATGCCACAGTCCCTCGTGACTCTCTCACTCTCCCTTTTGTCTCCCTTTTCATCTCTTTCTCCCTCCTTCTCTCTCTCTCTCTCTCTCTCTCTCCCCAGATCTACCCAAATCAAAAAAATAAATCACAGATCATAACATAAAACAAGATGAACACCGATGAGGCAATGCCATTGTGGTTCGCGAGATCTCAACGGGGTGAGCATTCTATGGCGGACGCGTTCTCCAGATCTGGACGGGGTTTAGGACATTAGTGACGAGGACAATGGTGATTGTGGATGGGGTGTGACGCTGAGTACTATGGTGGGAGAATGGAGGCCACCGTCGACGAAGGTGTTCTCCCAATCTAGACATGGGTGAGGCGAAGAGAAAAAGAGAAGAGGAAGGGTGAGAACAATCAGTTATCTGCAGAGGCATGAGGAAACGAGAACAATCATTTTTCTGAAGAGTTCAGAGGAGACGGGGGGAACGATAAAGGTGGGGGCGTAGACGAGGGGATTGAGCGTTGAAGTGTGTGGCCGGTGGCGAGAGAGAAAGGGGAGATGATGAAAGATGATGTTTTATGTGATGGCGTCGGTAAGCAGGAGTGGTGGTGACAGAGGGTGGAGGGTGTGATTGAGAGAGAGAGAGAGAGAGAGAGAGAGAGAGAGAGAGAGATGGATGATGAAATAGGAGTGTTGGTACTTTTTTATTTTATTAGTAAAAAAATGCCACGTAGAGGTGTATAGTGGGGTATTAAAAAAAGTATGTTTAAAAAATTGTATTTTTTCACATTAGTCTATGTAAGTAGGTGAATTCTAGGGTGAGGGTCCAATTAAGTCCCTCACCGGTGGACCACTTTTTATTCATCGTCAGATTTGATGAAAGGTTGGGATTTTTTTTAAAAAAAAAATAGAATTTTGAAGGATTGTTACACACAATCATGCCCCCTAAATCTTCCACAATACCCATATGAGATTTGAATAATTCATACACGGTTGTTGTGTAAGTTCAACATACAGAGAAGATGTTGTTGCGGCCAGAAAATGAAATTGAACCTTCCCAAATTGAACTGTTTTCGTGTCCTTGATGCCTTGGCATGTGGCAACAATGGGAAACATATACATAGATAATTTCTTTTAATAATTTCAGTGAATCAGAAATAAAACAAATTGAGCAGCAAGCAATTATTTTCATTTCTTATGATTTCATTTCATTGCAACATCTTTTTAAATATTATTACTTTTTCCTTAAACAAAAAATTGAAAGGTGTGTCGATGAATCAATGACTTATTTCTTTGCATTGGTCCAAATAACATTTCAAGATCTTTTATTTGGTGAAATACCTTGGTTCTTCTTCTCCATGGCTGCCATCATAAGCACCCTAATAAATGTTAATGCAAGGGCAACAATGGTGGATATGGACATTTGGTAACAGAGAAGGGTGAGGAAAAAGATATGTGTGATCTAATGCATATGGTGTATAATAGGATGTATATATTTGATTAATCTAATGGTTTTTATTTGTTATTGCAAGTGGTCCACTGATGAGGGACTTAATTGAACCATCACCCTAGAATTCACCATGTAAGTACTGTGATTGTGCAATTTTTGTTTCAAACGTTTTTAGTGTTGTAATCCTTGTTTTTTCTCTTTTTGTAGCAAGTCCTTTCTCAGAAAAATATTGTCATTGTTAAATTTTAGTCTTCTATTTTGTCTTGTATAATCGTAAGTTATGTAAAATAATGCGATCAAAACTGAATAATATGATACTTGAGAACTAAAAGTGTGGACTAAAACTGGAATGCACAATTCAAATTACTTAAAACTAATAGTGGAACTAAGCAAAATAATTAACCAAGATTAATTATATAAGATAAGATGAAAACGTTACCCATCAACAACGAACTGAGAATGGGTAAAATATATTTACATTTTGTTGATGGGTAAATAAGAATTTGCAATTATATAAATCACATGATTACTTAACTAGTATATATACCTTTTTGTATAGATAAACCATTCACCTTGATCATGATTATCAACATAGCCACCGGCAAGAGCAATTGATTGTTAACCATTATCTGACTACCACAAGAAAATCTCTCCATTGTAAGCGTCTACCACACAAAAACCATAAGCTACTGAATGATTGGTAGGAAACATGATATCTATGGAAGGAATGAATGAAAACTCAAGAATTTTTATATTAATGATAAAAGTGAATGTTACAAATGATAAAAGATATCTTCTAGTGAGATGGTTAAAACTATAAACTACTATATGATTAATGCTAACTTGTAACTAACATATATCTCGAATAAGAACATAAGTAGATATCCACTACTAGAAAAAGAAAAATTTGAGAGGGAAATTAGTGAGGGAAAAATTGAAATTCCTCACAAATTTCTTGGTCGCAAAATTTAATGACGGAATTTGAGAGGGATTTCACGTTTTCCCTCACTAAATTTCCCTCACTAAATAATGTTTTTTTAGTAGTGATCAATTGAGAAGCATGGTTTAGTTACAAAATAATGTAGGAAAACTATAGTTTAATATTTAGAAGCATGGTTTAATTTTGTAAACCATGTTTTAACTTTGATGAAATCACTTTAAAAAAAAAAACTTTGATAAAATCAGAAAAAGAGAGAGAAATTAAAAAAAATTCAAAAATATAAAAATACACTACAAGAAAATCTCATGTTTGCTACCATATTTGTGCTACAAAATGCAACGGTAGTAAATACACAAATGATTAGCCACCATTTTATTGAAATTAGTTTTATTTTATTTTTTCATATATATTTAAATACATTCCTCACCAACAAAAAAAAAAAAATACATTCCACTCTCACTCACGATCTAGATCTTCTACGTCCATTGCACTTAGGGTTGCCGTCGATTGCTCCGATAGCCACCGCCTCGCCGTCGATTGCTCCAACAACCACCGCAAGCAGATCTCATCAACGCTTGCACCGATCTGTCACCTCCTTCGCCGAGAACCTCAATCTGCGGGAGTTTATCCGCTTATTTGACTTCGTTCTCCATTAACCTTGAATTGCCGATCTGGTTCGAATAGTGGATTCATGCGATTTATCATCTCTCCAATTCAATCGATTTTCCATCATGTGTTTTGGTAAGAACCCTAGTTTTTGTAATTTATCTTTGTTACTTCAATTTGGTCTTCTACATACTTGTAGTCAAATTGATTTGAATTAGAATCAGAATCAATTTCTTTTAATTTCAGTGAAATATATTTGTGTAAATAAAATATATTCAGTGAAATCCATGAATTATTACTTTCATTTATAGTTCAATTCATTCCTCTGCAACCTAGAAACTTGTTTAAGTGTTATCCAATGTTGAAATTCACTTCGGAGCATGTGTGAATTGTTGTTATGCTGCATCAAACTTTAGAGCACTATTGAGTTTGTTTCATATAGAATAATCTGTTTTTAAGTTGACACAGATGAACTTGGCAATGCAAAATTGTGGCTTTGTTGCTAGTTGTAAAACTTGTAGTGATTGAAGATTGTGGAGTGTGGAAATATGGCTTAATCCGTTGTATTTTAATGTCAATAACCACCTAATCAAGCATAGATATTACAAAATGATGATAAAATCATGACATGATCAAGAAGTTAGAGAAAATCTTGGTTATGCACTGAAGTGAGCTCAGTCTCTTGGTTTTCTTTCAAACTACAGTACATATATGGCTTTTATTCTTTTTTGTACTTATGTCTCTTGGCCAGGAGTACGCCGAGTTTCTTCACTTACAAAGAAAGACATAGAAAAAAGATCATATATCTTTCTTTACAGCTTGATTTGAACTGAGAGCGTTCATGGATTTGGGTAATATCTTATCTCTTTCC
>Ga0228711_1003900_pt1 | contig 23159 bp, 14 predicted proteins | sample MedpolnodulmetaG_2_FD_177996 | JGI IMG/M metagenome (GOLD analysis project Ga0228711, IMG submission 177996) | Root nodule microbial communities from Medicago polymorpha collected in Santa Monica, California, United States - brown nodules | ecosystem: Host-associated > Plants > Roots > Nodule...
TTCATCTGGAACGCCAACAGAAATCATCCTCTTCTGGATAGCTACAAGGGAGTGGTATTGAAAGGAAACTCCTCAACCAAGCTGGTGGATATTGATGGCCACCACAGGATGCTCCTAAAATTCATGACTGAATATTTCTTCCAGAAAGGAGGAGGCTCTGATCAACCCAGTGTTGATCACAAGCTGGTGTTGTACTATCTTGCTGCGTATGACAAGATCAATCTTCCCAAGTATATCATGCACCATCTGTGCTGGGCGGTCAAGGAAGGGATCAGAGGCAAGAGAAAGCAGATCCCCTGTGGAAGACTACTGTCTGAAATCTTCACTCAAGGCAAGTTGCTGGAAACCTTGAGGAGGAATAATCTGGCTTCTAACAAGACCCTCAGAACCAGAACTGGAAAGATGATTAATGGCAAGACTCTGTAAAACATGAAGATCATCAAGAAATTCTCTCCCAATGAGATGGACTTGAAAGAATCAACAGCCCCAACAAAACTAATGAAGGATTTCCCTCCACTTTATCAGGAAAGAAATCCTGAAGTTTTGGCTAAGTTGGTTGCAGACTTTGTCAAAGAATCAGGCATCATTCTGGATGATGAAGCCCCTGAAGTTGCTGATGCAGTCCCTCTCCAAGTCAGAAGGAAGATGACTACTTCTGATGCTGGCTCAGAAGCCACTGGTGCTCAGACCAAGAAGTCTAAGAAAGACACGTCTGAAGTATCCATTCCTGACAACAGCTCTGCTCCTATCCCCAAAAGGAAAAGAGGAAAAGGAGAATCCTTTTCTGTTAATACTCAAGAAAGGCTTGCAGAAGCTAGAGAGGAAAGGGCCAAGAAGATGAAAGTTTTTAAGGAGAAGTATGAGACTCCAGGTTTTGTAATGACTCCTGAAAAGGCCAAAGAGGCTCAGAAGCAGATTGAAGAAATGATGGCTGCAAGGAAGAAGGAGAAGACAGCACTCAAGGATGCTAGAGATGAAAAGCTGCAGTCCATTGGTATAGATGGCTCTGATGAGTACTTTTTGGAGAAACTGGTTGAGGTCAAGCAAATTGCTGATTCTGTTGAACAATTTGCATTGAAAGAGGTTGAAGAGATGCTGGAGAAGATCCCAGATGCTTCAGAAGCTGATGCTTCAGAAGCTGCTCTAGAGTCTGCATCTGTGGCTGAGGCATCAGAAGCTTCAGCAAAGGTAACTCAGACTTCAGACTCACCTTTCATCATCCCAACCCATTCATCACCTTCAAATGAATCTGACCATGATGATTTTCCTCTTGGTCAGAGGATGAAAAAGCTACACAAACCTTCTCCACAACTTCAACAAACAACCTCTCAAATACCCCCTCAGGCTGAACAGTCTTCAACAGCTGCTGAAGGTACTGAGGATCCTGAAGACCCTCCCACATCTGACCTACCCCAGTGTGATTCACCCTCAAACCTGTTCTCTTTAGAGAGACACTTGGGTGGTGAAATCACTAAAACTCCACAGAAAGCCACTAAATCAGTCCCTAAAAAGATTGATTTAGTCAAACTACAACAACCAAAACCAACTCATCAAACCACCCCCAAACAAACTTTAACTTCCACACCAACTCAAACACAAACTCAAACTTCATCTTCACCACAACAGGCTATTCCAGAACCTATTGTTGAGACAGTAGTTCCTGAATCTGTACAAGTTACAGAGTCTGAACAAACTGTGACAATAACAGTTTCTGAACAAATTCAGAAACCAACACAAACTCAACCAACAGCTATCACAAATGACCAACCCTCGTCATCATCATCAATTCAGACCATCACACAAACATCCCCAAACATACTAAAGTCTGAATTCCTAGAGGCTGAAATGCTGGAAATCAACAATGAGTTGCAGAGGCTGGTGCAAATCAGAAGGTCTCCTACTCCTATCAAGAACAGTGGGTAACTCTGAAGAACAGGGCCTCTGAACTACTCAATGTTGTCAGTCAGAAGTGCATCAAGATCCAAACAGCTGCTTATATGCATTATGTCTCCAATGTGCATTTTGTTGAAGATCAAGCTCCTCTTCTGTACTTAGCCAATACTCCCTACTTCCCAGAATCAGAATATTTGACTAGGGAAGCAAGGATATTTAAGCTACTGAAGCAGAAGATTGGGAAACAGAAAGAAGAAGTTTTCAAAAACACAATTTAACCCCCCTTCTTGTGGTTTTTCTCACCTCACATGTGTTAATAAGATAGGAGTCTAAAAATAGCAACATACATCATCATATAAACTCATAATAGGATAGGATAGGAGTCATACTAAACTCATACATTGAAGCAGACTATGTCACCAAAATTAAAGATTGAAAAATAAATTATCGTTATTTGCTTTTAACCACAAATATGTTTTTCTTTTCGAAGGATCCACCAATAGCTTAAAAGCTTCACTTATTGAATTAATTATAAAACTTTATTTAGATTACGTCATCAAATGTGGATGTCTTTTTCAGCCAAGATTTGAACTCTAATTCACCGAGTTATGGAGCCTCTTATGGATATACAATTATATATGTTATCATGTAGTAATTATTTATTAATATACGTTAAGTAAAATGTTTTGTTGAAATAAAAATGTTAAGAAAAATATAATAAAAAAATATCATTGTGTAATTTAATTAATTGTAAAAGAATCATTCGTCACCCTGTCCTAAATATAAAATATTATTGAAAGAACAACAAAGAAATAATATATAAAATGATTAAGATAAGATTTCAGCAAACCTGTATGTAATGATCGAAAGCCAGCATGAAATGGTTGAAGAGAGCAGAAACGAAATAGCTGTAAACGAAGCATGTTTGTATGAACAAAGAAGAAAATACAGAAATACAAATATTTTTGAATCAGAGAGCTCAATGAAGAAGAGGTTGGAGAAAGAAAGAAAGAAAGAAAGAAAGAGACCCTTTGAGATTACTTGTTGAAAAGAACAACAATTTTTAAATAATATTGACCGTCCAAAATATGCCTATTTATGAACAAATGGGTACAAGAGATTGTTCTAGGAAACTTCCTTAAAGTAGTGTGTCATTATAATTTAATTTGAAATTGCAAAGAAAGTGTACAAATGGGTCCAAGAGAGTCTTCGTGAACATTTTTTCATGAGATTTTAGTAAGTTGCAGATGAATTTAACCAAAGTTATATCATTGACTTTGATCATTGTGATGGTTTCTTCTGCGCGTACGCATCACTACATATTTAATTGACTAATGTTTTCATTGTTTTCATATTTTAATTTGAGAGGGTTTTATAAAAATAAAATAAAAATTGAGAGGATATTCTTAGAAATCGCGGTTGGCCCTAACACAACCCCACAAAACTGGCTTGTAAGGTGATGATTGCCCCCACTTATAAACACATTGCCAGGCCATCACTTATCCGATATGAGACTCTTAACATACTTCCTCACGACCAACACTATTAGGCTTGGTTCGTGGACATAAATGGTGGGTCACCCGATAGCGGAAACCTGATAGCAGGTGGCCCAGGAGAGACTCTGATACCATCTTAGAAATCGTGGTTGTGCCTAACACAACCCCAGGAAACCGGCTTGTGAGGTGAAGATTGATCCCACCTATAAACACATTGTCAGGTCATCACCTATCCGATGTGAGACTCTTAACAGGTATTTTTAATTTATTTATAAGAAAATGTTACCCCAAAATGATATGATAGGAGCAGATTGCACACACAATTATTGATCTTTTGGTTTTTAAATTACTAGTGAATATTAACGAATGTGAGACGTTATGTATTTTCATACAATTTGTCGAAAAAATATATATTTTCATACAAGAATACGATAACACATATATATACCTAAAATATTTTATATTGAGAGTACAAACAAATTAAATCCGTGAATATTATTATTTAGTAAAAGATTTGAATGAGACATCTATGTAGCCTGTAGGTAAAATTACACACGCAATCCTATAAGTTTAACATTTATCTTGTCCAATAATTTTTTTTTAACATTTATTTCAAATTTATCCTTTAAGTTTTATTTGTCTCAAATTAATCTTTATGATATGTTTTTGTTTGCAATGTTAGCCTTTAAGTTTTTTTTTTTTGTGTTGTCGTTTTTATGTTATATTTTATATCTTTTGAACTATAAGTTTCCTTGCACAGTTAGATATGAACAACATTTAGGTGTCCATTTATCACATCTCACACCTGAAATAAATGACTTATTGTTTTAAGTTCGTAAATTTTAATAATTTCTGCTAAACGAATATAGTTTTGCAAATAATGAGATACTTTGATTTTTAAAATTTAAATTTAAATAAGAATAAGAATTGATAGGAGAAAGGATATAGACATACACGACATGTCGAGGTAAGTTTTCTCGATATTAAAATGTCATGTGTGTTTTTTCCCCTAAAGAGAAGGCTAAGAGTTCTCTAAAAAAAAGCTAATTGGGAATAGAGATGTCAATGAGTACCTATAGATACAGATAGTATGATACCCCTGTCTGTCCCGTTGGATAAATATGATACCCGTGTCCGTCCCATACCCTAGAGGGTACCAATTATACGGGTACCCATGGGTATTGAGGTAACTATGGTTATTCATGAGTACCCATAGATTTTATTTTATTTTTTTAATCAAAGAATAACTTTTTTTAATTATCAAAAAAGGGAGTAGATAAGAGGGAGACGTGGCTGAACCGCTCAAGACTTATGTTTTAAAGAAGAAGAAGGATGGTTGCAATGGGAATTGAAGAAAAATAAAGGCAAAGGTTGTTGGGGAAATGTGAATGAAGTGGAAAGATGAAACGGTGAACTGATTAAGAATTAAGATGAATTAAAAAAATTAAAATTAAAAATAGGTTATTAACGAGATGTATAAGAATATTTTAGTAATTTAATTAATTTATTATCGGGCATGGGTACCTGTGGTATGGATACAATCAAATTCATGTCCATATCCATATAAATATGGGTAGACAAGTACCCGTATATTATATCTGTAGATACCAGTTTAGCTACCTACCCCGTGCCCGTTTAGCTACCTGTCCCGTGCCCGTGACAGATTTTATCCGCAAATATCAGTGGACATAGGTATTTTTGTCACCCCTAATTAAAAAAGTATAATGTAACATAAGGACCAATTCAAAAAAATAAAAACTTGAAGGACAAATCTAAAAAAGATTGAACATAAAAAGACAAAGGATGTAATTTTGTCTAAAATGTAAATCAACTAAATAAAACGTTATTATATCATTTACCCGGTAGTCAACTTCTAATACCAAGGCCACTTAAAAAAAAATATTTCTAATGACAAGGCATGATCTCAATTTGCATTTGGATTGTGTATAGCCACAACTTCATGGCTGCACATATCAACGATGTACATCGTAAGTGTAACTTGTTTTACACTAACATCCAATAAAAATATATTATTTCATAGTTATTTTTAAATTAAAATTGATTATAAAATAGGCATACATAACAAAACAATGGTTGTAAAACTATTTTACATTGTCATTATGAAGTCTGGATACTCTAAATATAGAGATATACTTGTATCATATATATATATATATATATATATATATATATATATATATATATATATATCAGATATCAATTCTCGACGGATATTTGCAAATACGTATCTACAGAGTATTGAAATTAATTATTTTAAAAAAATATATTTTATCGGATACATGTAGGATACTCAACATATACTCAAATACTTATATGATATTTCACAAATACGTATCATGGAAAAAAATGTTGGGTAAAGAAGTGAGATTGTATTGTGAAAATTCAATGAAGATGTATATGATTCAATTTAAGATATGAATTAGTATAATTGTTTTTTAATTAACTAATTAAAAATTAAGATTTTTGAGGATGAAGATAACGAGAAAAGATTCAATCAATCAACATTAAACAATATTTGTATTGAGTTCTTTTATAAATGCATTATTTTTTAGAGAATATGCATTTCTTAACATCATAATATAGGAATGAAAATATAATATAATTTATACAAAAACTTCACATTTTTTATTTTATCACATGTATTGTTTTTTTTGTAAATTGTGACTTCTTGATTATATAGTAATAAAGAGTAATCAACGTTTTTTTTTCAAATATTTTACATGTATAAAATTTTGGTATCGGTTAACATATTTTAACCATATTGTATTTTAAATTTTAAAAAATTTACATAACAATATATCCATATCATACCATGCTCGCATCCACATTACGTATCCGCTTCACAGATACATACCCCTTAAACTTATTTTATATTTAAAAAATACCAAAATCTAAAAGTTGATCCCTAAATCTAATAGTGAACATATTGATTGATGTACTAAAATTGACTGATGGATTGATTGCCTTCTCAAATCACAATTTACACTATCCAAATCCACTCAATTGCTACCTATATTTGGTGTGATAGATTGTGATGAGATGTTTGACAGCACACCTTAGTATGGGTGACAGTGAGGGATTGATGAAGAATCGAGTGTCAGTGTCTTTCTCTGTTACTCCCTAATCTATCTAGTCCAATTCTCACTAGAACATACAATGTAACAAATTAAAACTACAAATACTGAACTTTTTTAAGAGCAAATATTTTTCAAATGAGAAAGCGGAAACTGTCACCTATCACTATTTTAAAATGGGTCTTGTCATTGGTTAATAAATCTAAAAGTAAAAAAATTATCTTGAAAATATAAACGGTTACTTTTGATCAACTAATTATTACACCACTTTTCAATAAAATTTTACTTCTTTTGTCTGCTTAATCAATGCTCCGGAGACACTGCTTAACATTGTTCTTTTAAAATTCATTCAATAAAGTTTTTCATTAAATGGTCACATGTTTAAGTTCCGAAAACATGTGTTGTGTAAAAAAATATGATAAATCTGCATACAATACATCAATTAATAGGCCCTCTTTTCATACATTTCCTCTAATATTTGCATTTTGGACAATAGGTGTGATAGTAACCAGTGATATTGATGTAATCCTCGTGAGCTTAGCTCAGTTGGTAGGGATATTGCATATTTTATACAAAGGCTGGGATTCAAATCACAGACACCCCACTTTTCCACAATTAAATTGTGAGAACTCTGACCACTAGGCTACGTGACAAAAAAAAAAAAAAAAGTCCTCTCATATCAATATCAAACACCAAATCCCTCAAAATGGATTTTCATTGAAATTCTAACTCTACCAAATATTAGCCACTTCTGTTCACTATGCCAAATTGTCAATGCATCACAATCACTAGCTGCCTTCATTACTAGAATAGTTCAGATAATTACATGGTACAAACAGTAATGTATGTATTTCTTTAATTGAATCTTGTCATTGAAGTTCAACATTTACATTATTTTACAGTTTTCAATTAATGTTGGTTGCAAGGAGGATATGTAATAAAATTTGAACCAATTTATGCTTATTCTAAAGATTAAATTTGTATAAATAGATAAAAGTAGAGAAAAAGGACTATGATTGTTCCAAATTATAAGAGTTCAGATCTAAAGTTAAGTGTTACAATAAAATTTTAGCCACCATGAATTTTCTATCTAAACACTTCAAGAGTGAATTTTATTCAACTAGTATACATAATTTTAAAAATAATTCCATAATTATGAATTTTCTTTCTTCAAAGTGTAAACCAATTTACCTCAAAGTGTAATTATTAACTAATGAGACCTCTTCCCAGACCATACATCTACACCATACATCTACGAGAGTTTTAGTGCACCAGAGTGCCCCAAAGTGTAAACCAATTTACCTCCAACTACAACCACAGTTATGAAATTTTTAATCAAAGCATAACTGATGTGCATTAGGAACAATGACAATATTTTTGTGTTACTGGCACATAAATCTATTTCCCAAGTCACAAGTCCTAGCAAGAGAATCACATTATTTGCAGGTAAGTAATAAATGTAAGCAGTGAGACCAAAAGAAATTACAATAGCTTTAATCTGCTTAATTAAGAAACCATTTTTCTTTAATTTAACCAGCCTGCTTTAAATTTTGCACAGTGATCAATGTTGAAGTATCTGAGAAACCAAATAAAGAGCTGCATTAGAAGCATGAACTGAATAAAACAAAATCATGACAATTAAAGCTAATCAAAATGGTATAATTAAGAATAAAGCTAATCAAAATGGTATAAGATAAACTGTATTAAGAAATAACATAAGTAACATTACAGTGCAGTAGGGACATGATATGGGACAGACACCATTCAAGTTTTGGACAACCTAGCAAGGTTATGAGCTACAACCTTCAAATGTTTCCTAACATGGCATACATTGACACTACCAAATTCTTACATAGATTGGTGTTCAAACATTTAACCATAGTTTGTAGGTTAAGATAGAAAAGTTATAATTCTTAGGTCAATTTTCGCTGTTTTTTTATCATCTAAAGTTTAATCAAGAGCCGAAACTCTCAACCAAATCTCGCTCCTTCGACTGAACTGTAACAAACACATCTTTGAACGTTTCGTGCTGTTTCAACCGATCAAGAATTTTATCTTCAAAGTTAACAGCGCAACTCTTGGACTTATCTTTATCAGCATTTTTAGCTGAAAAAACCAGTTCAGATAACCTGTGCTTTTCAGCCTGTTTGCGATGTTTTATTTTCTCGGCAGTCCCTTCAGTGAGCAGATGGTAAGTGTATACAACCTTTTTCTGGCCAATCCTATATGCTCTACTGATAGCCTGTCGATCGACTGATGGATTCCATACAACATCGAGCAGCACAACCCTTGATGCTCCGACTAAGCTAATTCCCTCGGAACAAGCATTTGTCGATGCAAGGAGAATCTTTGCTTGGCTGTTAGCATCATTGAAGCTATGGATTAAGGATTGTCTGTCCTTTAGACTAACCTCTCCATGCATGAAGAGGATTTCCTTCCCCACTGTCCAGTTTAAAGAGGTGTGCGATAATTGGTCTATGATTAAGCATAAGGGACGGATTAATTGGCTGAACACAAGAACTTTCTCTTTAACAGCATCACAAAGTCTAACAAACTCAACCAGAAATTTGGTTTTCACACCTACATATGGATTCAATCGAAGCTTTTCTAGCTGGTCCTTGTCGACAACAGATTCCTCTTCTTTCAAAAGATCGCATTCGAGGAAAAGAGACGGATGGATGGATGCCATTGTCAGCTTACGCTCAAAGATCAACGCGTTCTGACGACTTTGAATGCTGTCAAGAATTTGCTTCTGCAAACTGTCCGGCTTCAAAGTCAGCTTACAATTTCTTATCCCAGGGAGCTTCTTTTGAAGGATCGCACCTTTATGAACATGAACAAAGGGATCCATAAGCAATTTCAACTGTTTGATCTTATGGTCGGAAGGGTTATAGGTTGAGTTGCCAGAATCGGCTTCCCAACTCCATTCTTCAGATACTTTTTTATATTCCTGCTTCAGGCAAAACTTTTTCAGCTCATGCGGTATCGTGTTAGGAAACGAAGGCTTCACTAAGCTCAAAATGTTGTACAGTTCCACGAAATTGTTCTGGAAAGGAGTTCCGGAAAGGATGATCCGCTTCCGGGTTTGAATTTTCGACAACACCTTCCAAATAAGACTTCTTTCATTTCTCGGTATGTGTCCTTCATCTAGCACTAACAAACCAGGAGATTCAAGTAAAGCATTTCTCATATCACCATTTTCTTTCCTCTTCTCCACATTTGTATGTTTTCTCTTTTTCCTGCGTTTGGATCTCCCTTCTCCAGCTAGCTTCTCGTACAAATTGTAACTGATTCCCAGAATGCTCTTTTCTTTGTACCACGAAATCAGTTTCACCATCCGTGTTGTATCCTTACTCAGCCGCTTATTAGACCAATTAACAAAATCAACAGCATCATCATGCTCTTTACCGGATAATTTGGGATTGTTCAAATTGTGAAATGGAACTCCAATGTCCCATTTTTTGAACTCATCTTCCCAAGTAAGTAACAAACTCGCAGGTGCAACAATAACTGGCAAGCATTTAGGAAACACTTTCAGATATGACATGAGAAACATTATAGTCAACCTTGTCTTTCCGGTTCCGGGAGCATGGGAGATAATGCAGCCACCCTCCCTGCGAGGATCGGTTTTACTCAACTTGTGAAGATCGATGTGTCCTGTCAAGTTTTTCCAAATGAACTCAAAGCCTTCTTTTTGATGAGGATACGAGGTTTCCTTCACATCATCAGGAACTAGGTCCCAAACAGTGCCGTCATTATGAGAGAAATTAGTCTCTGATTCGCCATCAGAAACATTGAACTGAGAGCCATCAAAGTGTGAAACATTTACTGAATCATCAAATGAAGCCCTTTTTCCAGAACCTTCAGAGGGAAATCTATCCATCTATGTCATGAACAACATGAGTATGCAAAAGTTAGTGCCTCTTATCAAAATATTTCAGTGTCAAATCACAGCTACATAGTAACAACTAAGGTACTTCTCTACTACTGCAGGAGAATTATTGAGAGCATGATGCCATAATGAAATCAAAGCAGACTCAAATTAATGGAAACTATATGAATCTCATAGAAATTAATTTCTGTTTTACTCATTAATTTTTAAATAACCTGAGAAAAAACAGAAAAAATCAAACATACTTAACTACTTCTATTTTGCTCTTCAGTTTTTACACATCTTGAGAAAAACAAAATAATGCATCGCGGGTTGCAAAAAATAGTGATTTCTTCAAATTATGCTATGCCTCCGCTTTAGCCGCAGTTAGACAATACTTAGCATTGAATCGCGTATTGCGGAACAATAGCGGTTTGTTCAAACTTCTCTAATAAATGTCATAATCAAAACATTCACAAAGTTATTTTACATAAATCAATATGAAACTGTGCTTACCACCAGTTGTGAGACATATTTGATCTCAGTGACAACCACACCACACCATCTGCAATATACACCAATCTGATCGTCGAAACGAGTGTCGTGTTCACAAAGAGTGGATGGATTTCCCATGTCATTTGTCCCTAAATTTCCAATCTGCAGATAGTAACACACTAAGTTAATCACTGATTTCTCCCTAAAAATATCATTGATTATCTTGTACAAAAATCATTTAGATCAAAGTTTAATATAAACAGTTTATATTAAAAATCAAAATCACCTTAAGCACTAGTCCTATAGTTCACAAATTAAAATGGAATGTTCAAATTTAAATGTTCTTAAAGAGCATGATTACCATGGATTCAGCTTCTGATTCTCTAAGGGCTGTATCCATTTGATCCCATAACGGTTCCTGCTCCTCCTCCTCCTTCGTCTTTTGCACTTCTTCCACCTTTTTAAGGCTCCATATCTGTGGAGGTGTCTCAACACAAACCGGTGGTGACCGTGCATCTCTATCGCGACGATCATCGCTGCCATCCTTCACCTCCCACACAATTGAATCCTTCTTCATTGTATTCTTGTTGCCCCAAAAGCATTCTGCAAGGAGTTTAGCTAAACACAGCTCCTTCGGCACAAACATTTTAGTCAAACCATTGTTATCCATAGATTCCTTCTTCTCACCGTTACGGATCCTAAATCTGCCTTTACAATCCCCCCCTTTATTCTCCGTCATTTTTGGTTTATCTGAATCCCTCGTCTTTTCTTGTTTTGCTTGAGGGGAAGAAACTCCTCCAACACCTAAACCTTTGACATGTTTCTGTTTTCCTTCATCAGAATCACCAACATTCACATTCACATTCTCATAAACTATAGCATCGTCTTTGGATTTTGCTTTGGCATTGGCATTATTTGACTCACCCTTGTGAACCTTAGAATGACCAAAACTTATAGGTTGATCAGCAACAAATTGAAAATCAAATTGATTACTGACATTTTGCATTTTTATGCCTACATTCTTTGATTCGCGTTTCTTCGATGCTCCATTCCGGTTGGAAGAAAAGCAACCCTTCACTGGATCAAAATAATCCTTTTTCTCAAAGGCTATTAAACTAGAATGTTCTGCATGTTCTGATACATCATTGCAAACAGAAGAAGGACTATTTTCAATGTTTACCTCCACATTATTCGTCTCAGAAATTGCACTTTTCTGATCCTCCACCTCTCTCACCATCTCCAATAACCCATTGGAACATTCTTCCCAAATCTTACTCAAATCCTCCACTTTGTCCTTCTCTTCCTCCTCCTCCTCCTCCTCACCATCATCATTATCAACATAAGAGGATTCACTGTGTCTATCGTTCGCCTCTCTCGCTAACTCCTCCACCACATTGAAGTATTTTTGCCCACCCTTTTTCTTCTCCTCCTCATCCTCATCCTCCTCCTCATCCTTCTCCTCCTCCTCCTCCTCATCATCATCAACAGAAGAGGATCCAGAAGAACTTTCATCATCACTTTCAGAAATCTCATTCACCTCATCAACTATAAAATCCTCATCACTAGTCTCATTTTCTTCACTTTCATCATCATCATCATCATCATCTTCTTCTTCTCCAGATTCATTTTCATCAGAATCATTTACATCATTATCATCATCAACAATGTTTCCATCTTTAGCATCAATTTCATCACTTCCTCCTCCACTTTCCTCAGTCTGTACTTCTTTTTCAACATCAACACAACCCTCAAACATCTTCTCATCACATTGCACCGACCCTTCTTCATCTTTATCATCATCATCAATGGAAATAACCTCACCATTCTTAGGAACCACAAAAGATTCTTCTTTAACTTCCCTTTCATCCTTTTCACCAATTTCATCACTTTCAACTTTGTTTTCAACATCAACAATTCTCTCATCACAATGCTCTGACCCCTTTTCATCTCCATCATCATAATCAATGGAAATAACCTCAACATTCTTAGGAACAACAAAAGGTTCTTCTTCTACCTTCCTTTTCTTAGAACCAGAAACAGAGTCCAAAACACTCTTTCTCCGTTTTGATAAACCAACAAGTGGAATAGAACCAAACAATGGAATATTTTTGCTACGAGTTCTGCTAGAAACACCCAGTAACAAAACATTTTTGCTACGAGTTCTACTAGAAACACCAGCCATAACAATTCTAAAAAAAAAAAAAGGAAAAACAGAACAAGAACAAGAACAAGAACAAAGGGTTGTGTTCTGTGCTAGGAAATAGGAATGTGATGTGATAAGTGAAAGAAGATCTTAATGGAAGAAACAAAGAATGAAAAGAAAGGAGAGAGAGAGAAAGAGACGCCACTGAAGGCGTAGTGTTATTATGGCGCCAGAGTAGATTACTGAACACCAAACTAAATTAGTCTCCAAGATCTTCTTCCTATGTTGACTCCTTTTATTATAACCTTTTTGTAAATATCAACATAATTAATAAATATAGAAAATAGGAAAATTATAATGAATTATCTTGGGATAATAGTTATTTTGGTAACGACCAACTATAATAATTTCATTGTATTGAAATTTTAAAATAATATTTGATTGTATATTATATTAGTCAAAATAGTCTCTTTTACTTTTATTAAAATATTTTGTTTATTTAATAATTGATGTATCTGATTGATAATACTATAAATCAAATTACATCTTGCAAAAACATTTTCTATTTTATTAATATTACTACTAATTGGTTAAAAAGATGATGGTTTTGGAAGACTTTGTTGTTTTTTTTTTAGGTTGCTTTTGATGGTCTTTGTGAGTGAATTTTATGTGAAACTAAAATTTGTATATTTCAACCAATGTTAATGCTTGTGGAGGGATGTAAATATAAATATCTTTATAAATATTACTTCCTCCATTCTATAATAACTGAGTCATTTGTAAAAAAATAGTGTCTCAAAAAAATTGACCCATTTCACTTTTCAATCCAATGTTAATTACTTTTTTCCAATTATAACACTAATTAATACTACTTCACCACTCCTAATTCAATATATTCCACTTTGCATTTATGATAAAGAAGAATGCACCAATAGTTGATAAGGGCACTCAAAACCATTTTTTTCTCTCTTTCACTTATACACTTTTTCTTAATATGTGTGAAATGAGTCAAGGGCTCAGTTAAAATGGAACAAATGGAGTATTTGAGTTTAAAATTTTTACATATTTTAGATTTAATATCATTCTCTCACCTTAAATTATTATTAGCAAAAAAACAGTATTGTATAACAAAAAATAGAAATTGTGTCATTGGAGAAAGAATTTTGAAGCATTTGTTGTTTTGTGTTGAGAATGACCAGAGATATTGAATATTTTGTCTTTGAAAAAAAATAAAAAAGGTGATGTTGCTACTTTTAATGACAACTTATCTTAAAAGCTAAAATAAAATTATATAAAACATTTGGGTGGAATACCAAGACATGCTTTAAAAGTATGTAAAGTAGAGGTCACATGCTTGCACATCTACCATTGTAAAGAATCTACACTTTAAAAACTTGTTAAGCACTACATGACAACTAAAACCTAAAAATATGTCCAATGAGATGAAAACAGGGAAAATTGTCTTCACTTTATTAGCTGGCTTTATGACAACTATATGACAAAAGGAAACCAACATGTTTCCAATGACATCAAAAGTCATAAAAAGTTTTAAATTATATTTCTTGATAAATATTCACTTCGTTCTAAAATGTAAGCAAAAAAAAACTCACTTTCTTTGTCCCAAGTTATAAGCAACAAAAAAAAAACTTTTATCCTATATAATCTTTTTTTTAAAAAAAACATCTTTTTCAAGAAAAACTTTTACTTATTCTCATGAAATTAAATGCAAATTACTTTCAATTTTCTCTATTTCCCATTTTCTTCATAACCAATAGTCAAGAAAATTGTTTTTACATCTTCTCATGCAACTTATTCCAAAGAAAACACAAAAGGTTATACTTCAAATTTTTATGTTTTAGTTTTCTTAATAAGTGTGATTTTAGTATTTTTTTTTTCTTATAATTTGGGACAGAGAGAACATTGATAAGATAAAGAAGTACATAATATATTTTAGGAAAGTATTTCTTTTGGTCCCATTTATAACAAGATTTTTGGAGAAATTAATTGTCTTATTTATAAGAAAAAATCACAAGTTGTAAGATTTATTTATTTCATAAAAGACTTATTTATCCTCCTTTAAAATGAACTTTTTGTACGGTGGCTCTTCCTTATCGTGGATGTTCATATGAGCCCTCTTCAATCACTAGATAGGGGTTGATCCAAGTAAGGGAGTGCAACTGTGTTGACACTTTACATGCTGTAAAGGTTAATTCACATTGCATGTACGCCTTCAAACCCTTCTTTGTGATCACTAGTAGATAGCATATGCAATTAGGGCTTTCGATGTTCGCAGGCTTTGTATCGTTTCTCTATCAGGATTGCTCTTGTGATTTCACTACAATTATGGGACAAAGGTCGGTCACAGTTCAGGAGCACAGCCATGTTGATGTTATAAGCGCTAGAAAGGATGAACCATGTTTCCCTTGCATCTTTGTACTCCTTTCTACGATTTCTCGTTTAAAACAATCTTGTTTTGGTACAAATGTAGGGAGTCTGACACTGTCATAGCATTTTCCCTTGGCCATGTGGGACAGCGACTACTTAGATGCAAACTACAACACCACATTCATTTTCTCAGGCCCTTAGTGGCAATCATAATATTGAGGACAACAAAATTTTGTTGGATGCATCCCCCGATCTGAATTCAACAAGACTTGATTTGTCTGATGTTTCTCTAAAGGGCTAGGTGCGTAGATGCTCCGTGTTGACGGTAGTAGTCATTCACCGTACCTTTAAATTAGTTGTGTTTGCTTCTCACAACATCTGTGGACTGTGATGAAGCTTCATCGTTGTTCATCCCTCGATTTGAACTACGACTGACTTTTGGTTTATGCTTAAAGACTTATGCGAACTGTTGTTGGTTTGTCATTGGTTGGTGTTTCCCGAAAGGGCGTTTATGACTTGCTGGGTTTACAGGGAGTTGTTGTCTGTTGGAACTTAATCGTTTATGTGTTGATAGACGATTCATACACATGCTTAGATGCTCTAAACATTCACTCCATGTTTTTTTTTATCTTTTTTGTACCACTTTTGTACTGACTTGTTTGTATCACCCGTTTGGAGTTGAGACTGTGGTTTACTGGGTCAGATCCTTCGCCCCCCAAATCTCGTACTTCCCTTTTATTTTAATTTAACTTTTGTTTTGCTTAAAAAAAAACAATATAGTTGTTTACACTATTATGTGGTGTTAGTAACATCAAACTAGCACCACTTAATGAGTATAACAAAATTAACTTATATTATTTTAAATATTTGAATATTTTTAAAATAAATTGATTTTTCACATGCACAATAGCAAATAGTTGGTCACCTAAAGATTGGTTAAAAATAAGTCATTACGTATTTGTTAATGGTTTTGGAGGTATGATAAAGAGTTGGAGGTCATGGGTTCTAGCTTGAATGAAAGAGAAAAAATTAATCTAACAATTAATTACTAACACTTTTATCATTCAAAAAAGTTGTTAATGATTTGGAAAACTTTGCTTTTTAGTTTGCTTTTGAAGGTTTTTAAGTGAATGTTATGTGTAATGTAAAACTTGTAGAATTCAAGCTTTGTTTTCATAGAAGGATGTAAATATAAATACTTTTATAAGCGTTATTTTAATTTGAAAGTATTGTATATCTTAGACCGATGCACTATTCACTCACCCTAAATTTCTATTACCAAAAATAAATGATATTGTATAAAAAAAGTAAAAATTGTGTCATTAAGAAAAGAATTTTGGAGCATTTGTTATTTTGCATTGAATATGATTAGAGATGCCAAATATAAAAAAGTGGATAATACTACTTTTAATGACACTTTATCTTAAAAGCTCGATAAATTTGTTTTTACTAAACATTTGAATGGAATACCAATGCATGTTTTAGAAATATGTATAAAGTAGCTTTTGAAGTCACATGCTTGCATATCATTGCAAAGAAGCTACACTTCAAGAGCTTATCTATCACTACATGACAAATGAAAACCAAAAATATGTCCAATTGGATGAAATAATGAAAATTGTCTTCACTTTATTAGGTAGCTTTATGACCACTATATGACAAAATGAAACCAAAAAGTTTTCAAAAACATCAAAAGTTATAAAAAGTCATAAGTGAACTTTGTAAATTATATTTCTAAATTAATGTGTTAATAAGATAAAGAGACATAATATATTTTGTGAAAATAATATCATGGGTCTTCAAGTAAATTGAGCCAAATTGTGTTTATGTATTATTATATAAAGAAATAGTTAAATAGGAATCAACATATAATTCATCATGTGGTCAATGTAGCAAATATATTACAAAGTTTTCAAGAGTTAATTTTGGTAAAATGTCGTTGATTTGTGTGGTATATTTATTAAAAGAATTATATATTTACTAATATTCTCTTGGATTAAAAATTGGTCTGGTAATTTCATCTTAAATGACATGACATGAAGTGAAGTGAAAAGATAATGAAAGAATGACATGACAATATAAAGTTTTATTTTGAGAAAAATGAATAATATCTTACCGGAATTAAACTAAATGATGTGATGTAAAAAAAATGTAATAAAAAATGACAATACAAATTTTTAATTGATAAATAATCATTGATTTGCATTATTTTAAAGAATGCGGTGCAAAGAAAATGAGAGAACGATGTCAGAATTAATAACAGTTAATCACACAAGACATGCTCAATATACACAACTTATAAACATATCAGCATCAATATAAACATCAAGAACAGACACAAAATCTTGATAAAAATTTAGAAACTGCAACATGTTGATTTATTAAGTATATTATGAATATTTGGATTCCTTGCGTAGTCTTCCATGACAGTGATCTAAAACATAAAAGAGATAAGCGGATAACAAACATCTGTTGGTTTGTGTTTCTTTCTCAATTTGGACTCTATACATTCGAAACTATTCAGATGAAGAAAGAGGCAATGTGTGTTATGTCCAACATATTGGGGACACAGGCCAATATATAGTGTAATTTTCAATTAAGGATTATTCTAGAATGGACCGTCTTTACATCCACTCATTTTGAGTTCACATCAACTAATTAAATATTGATTTTTTATTGAAATTTAAATTAAATATGAATTTTGAAAAATTATCAAAATCAATTGAAATTCGGTGTCGTTCTTCAACCTTGGATTCAATTGAGTGCTATCTAGTTATCCCGATTGGATTTAACACCAAATCCACTTTCATTTCAGGTGTGTTCACGTTGCAAAATTGCTTCGAGACATATATGCAATTTTGGTCTCGTAAACGACTTCTTTTCTTTTCATTTTTTTTTCTGCACATTTTAAAGTGCTTTTTGTTACTCAAGAGAACATGTTAATGTTATTCTATCTCTTAGTTCTCTAGTACCCCCACCCCAAACTTAGTAAATTGCTAATTCCAGAAGCAACCCCAAACTTACACATTTTACACAACCTAGATTGCTTAGCTTCAACAATAATTGGGGCATTCATTCCTAAGGCTACTAGGTTTGTAATATGGCTCGTCACCGAACAAAGGATCTATACCTAATGGCTCAATTGGCTTTTCAAAGGATAAATAACAATTATATCAAGGTAGGCTCAAAAAGGCTCAAGGTACCAAGCCCTTTGCCTTAGTGTGTACAAAACAAGACCAATCAACAAATAGAGAAATATTGCAAGTTCTAGAAACAGCAGTTGCATGGAACACTCATATGTGTAAAATTGAAAATAAAATAAAATTTAGGCTATGGACCTTACAAGTTGAGTTATCTGGGAGTTGTGGCTACCTACTTCCTTTTGCCGTACACTTCCCTTTGAATCATTTAGGCAACATCCTCCTTTGAATTTTTTGAGATATCATTGGTATAATACTGTTATGAGACTGATAAATTTCCAAAAACAAACAGATTCATTAATAATAAACAAAGGAAATCATTACAAACGGGGGATAAAAATTAAAAACTGATTGACACGGCAACAAAATGTTCGACACAAATAAAAAGTACATTGAAATAAAGAACACAAAACGGAAAGCTGAAAATAAAATTTAGGACTCCAAGTCCATCACTGCTCATCATCCTCAGTATCCTCAAAATGGCCCTCCAGACCAGCATAAAAATCATTAGCCCTTTGCTCACTAACTGTCTTCCCACGCGCATAGTCGGCTCTGACACGCTGCTCCCTAACCTGGGCTCGTCCTCTCTGATCAACAAAATACTACTCCATGATCTCTTCAGTACCAAATCTCTCAAAGACATTGCTCTGAAGAGGTCTCTGACGATGCTGATCAGCAGCAAGAGAGAGCTCTGCTCCAAAATAAGGACCATCCACATACATCTGTGATGATGTGTCTTGGGCCCAATTGGCCATACCACATATGCAATCGTGCATCATCGGGTGTAGTGGTGGGTGCTGAGGTGCATCCTCTTGCATGGGCTGCGTCTGCTAGGACTCATGTCGATCTTGCCTACCTCGCTGTCCTTTCTCCCTCTCAAACTTTGTCATAGCAGTGTCATCGATCACTCCTTTAGAATTCAGCATAATGTCTCCTCGTTCCTCCGGGACTCTTTCAACCTTGCATAAGGCATTGATCAAACAACAGTGACCTAAAGTGACAGAAGTACCACAATCCGCCATCTCTTGAATACTCAAATGCAGCAACCTCCCCACATTAATTTCGTGTCCAAATATGATGGCCTCCACGATATACAACCTCTCCAAAGGTAATTCAGAAGTAGAGGACACACTCTCCAAAGTAGAATGAATAAAGGACGCCAAAGCTTTATACTCCAGCTTCAAATCAACCATATTCATCCGAGTCGGATAACCAGTGGCCTAGGAACACACATAATCAGTCCCTACCTTACCTATCTCAGCCAGAATTTGAGCAAACTCGTGATCAGTGGGAAAATTTCTGCCACTCCTTGATCTTCTCCACTCAACATGACACTGTCTAGGTGCTTTCAATCCTAGAAAACGGTTGATAGCATTTGGACTGTAATCAACCTTCTTACCTCTAACAAAAGCAACATCATCTTCTTTACCATATGCGTTAGCAAAAAAATCAAGTGCTATTATGCGGTTCCTCTCCTTAACCACCATATTGTTGAAATGTTTCCACCCCAAAGCAGTAAATTTTGTTTCAAACTGAGGATACCGTTGAAGATTGACAAAATCAAATTTTTGTTCGCCTGCAAACTTGTACCCTTTGATTTTCTCAAACCTCTCTTCGAATTCCGGATCTGCAAATTTCTCATAAGTGGGTTGTTATGTTGGTTTGGTTGAGTTGGTGTTACGGGTTCCTCTTGGGCGTTTGCATGATGCGGAGGCCATTTGTGGAGTTAGGTTTGATGACTTGGGTTGATGAAGATTGTTGAAGGAAAATAGAGTTTTGAAAAGTTAGGGTTTGGTTGATTTGTGAAGGGTCGATGGTTGATGTTTTTGTGATATTGATGGGTTTAGAAATTTGTAGTGAGGGTTAAGATGAATATATGGTGTATAGGATTGGATTTGTGAGGTTGAAATAGGTCAAGAGAAATTTTGGCAGAGTTTTGGTAAGACTGGGATGAACAAAATTCGTGGGTTGTATATATAGAAACCTGAAATCGTGCCACGTTTAAGGGAGATCATGCCACGATGACTTTTGTAACGGTTAAAAAAAGTTTGAAACTTCCCAGTCACGTGCCACGATGCAAGCAAACATGCTGCAATCATGGTTTTTGGGCACAAACGTGCCACAATCATAATTGTCGTGCCATGATCATCATCCCTCCCAGCGATCGTGCCACGATTTGAAGTCATTCGTGCCACGAATTTTCCAGTAGCAAAAGTCTTTGTTTTGAACTTCAAATCATGCCACGATGGAGGTGTATTGTGCCACGTTTGTGTAGACAGAAAAAAAAATTGTTTTTCAGCTTTCAAATTATTATTTTTTTGTTGTAAAAATGCAGAAAATAAATATAAACAATACCTGAGCGGATGTAAAATCCGATGGGTTGCCTCCCATAAAGGGCTTCTTTACTATCACTAGCTTGACTTATGATGACCCCTAAGGATCATTCAACACCACTCCCACTTTATTCGTGGGGAGTTCACCTCTAAGGTAAGGTTTCACCCTTTGAGCATTAACCTTGAAGGTTCCCTGTTCTCCAGGCTTACTCAGCTCTATAGCTCCATGGGGAGAAATGTCTTCAACCATAAATGGTCCGGCCCACTTGGATTTTAACTTCCCAGGGAATAACTTTAACCTGGAATTAAACAGCAAAACAAGTTGTCCAACATAAAGCTCTCTCCTCACCAAACTCTTGTCATGATACCTCTTGGTTTTCTCTTTGTAGATTACGGCGTTCTTGTACGCACACAACCTCATCTCTTCCAGCTCATTAAGCTTCAAAAGCCTTTTCTTACCAGCTAAAGTTTGATCAAAATTTAGGGCTTTGATAGCCCAATAAGCTTTATGTTCTAATTCAACTAGAAGCTGACAAGCTTTCCCGTAGACCAACTAATAGGGCGACAAACCAAGATGCGTCTTAAACGCAGTCCTATATGCCCATAGAGCGTCATCTAACTTCTTAGACCAATCTTTCCTAGAAGACGCTACAGTTTTCTCCAGAATTTGTTTCAACTGGCGGTTTGAAACCTCTACTTGACCACTAGTTTGAGGGTGATAAGGAGTTGCAACTTTGTGCTTGATGTTATACTTTTTAAGCACAGTTTCAAGAAGATTGTTGCAAAAGTGCTTCCCCCCATCACTGATCAAAACTCTAGGGGTTCCAAACCTAGTGAAAATATTCTTCTTTAAGAAGTTGACAGCAATTTTGGCATCGTTAGCAACATAGGGTATCGCTTCAACCCATTTGGTGACATAGTCAACACAAACTAATATATGGAGATAAGAGTAAGAGGAAGGGAACGGTCCCATAAAATCAATGCCCCAACAATCAAAAGGTTCAACTTCAATGATTCCTGTTAGGGGCATCTCATTCTTCTTAGAAATACTACCTGTTCTTTGGCATTTATCACACCACTTTACAAACTATTGGCAGTCCTTGAAAAGAGTGGGCGACTAGAAGCCACTTTGCATGATTTTTGCAGTGGTTCTTTCTCCATTATGGTGGCCCCCATAAGCTGAGCTATGGCAGTGCCACATGATATTATTAGCATCCTCACCTACAACACAACGTCTAATCAAACCGTCAGTGCTTACCTTAAACAGATAAGGATCATCCCACAGGTAGTGGTTTGCATCCTTGAAGAACTTTTTCCTCTGATGCTGCTCAATTTCATCAGGAACCATGTTATCGGCCTTAAAATTCGCCATGTCGGCAAACCAAGGCCTTTCTCCAATCGCAAACAACCTTTCATCCGGAAATTCGGCCATGATGGCCTTTTCTTTCTTTGTTACCTCACCATTATCCAACCTTGAGAGGTGATCAGCTACAACGTTATCGACTCCCTTCTTGTCACGAATCTCAATATCAAATTCTTGCAACAAGAGGATCCACCTCAACAGCTGAGGCTTTGAATCCCCTTTTATCAAGAGATACTTAAGAGCTGCATGATCTGTAAAAATAATGATTTTGGAGCCTATTAGATAAGAACGAAATTTTTACAATGCAAAGATTACTGCAAATAATTCCTTTTCAGTAGTGGAATAGTTAACTTGATTTTCATTTAAAACCTTGCTTGCATAGTAAATTTCATGGAAAAATTTGTTCTCTCGTTGGCCTAGGACTGCACCAATAGCATAATCACTTGCATCACACATAAGTTCAAAAGGTAAATCCCAATTAGGTGCAATGATTATTGGTGCAGTCACTGAAGGAAAATCGAAACGTTTTCAGAATAAAGCAGCGGATAAAATTCGATTTTCTTTCCTTGGATCATTACGAATTAACACATGAATCAGTGATTCGATTGTTACCTCGAAGTGTGGAATCTGAAAGCTGGAAACTGGAATCTCGATCACAGCAGAGCAAGCAGCAAGCAGCAAAGCCTCTAGCAAGTCCACACGAACGGTGCTCCTCCAAAACTCGGTGCTAGCCAAAGAATCAGAAGTGTCAAAGAGCTAGGGTTTCTTCAAAAACGTCCAACCCAAAACTTCAGCACTAGGGTTCTATTTATAGAACTCCTAGTGTGCTCTGCAAGTCAGAAGTCACTATTGGGCTTCAGTAAGCCCAATAACGAGTTTAGTAGT
>Ga0228711_1003901_pt1 | contig 23153 bp, 17 predicted proteins | sample MedpolnodulmetaG_2_FD_177996 | JGI IMG/M metagenome (GOLD analysis project Ga0228711, IMG submission 177996) | Root nodule microbial communities from Medicago polymorpha collected in Santa Monica, California, United States - brown nodules | ecosystem: Host-associated > Plants > Roots > Nodule...
GGCGTGTTGAACATTTAAATTAAATTGTTTTCCAGGTTGAGGCGGGGGACCATTACGTTTGGAAGTTACATCCCTCTAAATGTTATACTGCCAAGTGCTTATACTAACTTGAGTGTGGTGGAAGACAACATTCCTTTAGTGAATAATTAGGTCGTATGGTTAAAAGTGATTCCGCTTAAAACAAATATATATGTTTGGCAATTGTTACTTAAATGTGTTCCAACTAAGGATAACTTGGTAAGGCTAAAGATTCTTGCTGAAAATGATCAAAATTGTTTTGCAAGATGTGGCTGAACAAAACACATGGATCACTTATATGTTAAGTATGATTTTTACGGAAGAATTTGGTCTCTTGTTTCAAATGGCTATACTTCTCAATGACATCTCATGGGAATGTATCGGATCATTTAGTGCAGTTTGATGGGTTAGGGGGTTATTCGAAAAATGCTCGTTTGACTCATAATATTATTTGGATATCTATGGTTTGGGTCATTTGGAAAGAGGAAAATAGACGTATTTTTCAGCACAAGGATGAACATTTACAATATTTAACTGAACAAGTTAAGTTTCAATCCTTTTAGTGGTTAAAGTCAAAATATTTTTTAAGGCTTAATCTTATTTCTTGTTTAGTTGTTGTAATTTAGTTGTTTCTTCTCTTTTGTTGCTTTGATTTTCTTTGTAATATAAATTTGTTCTCTTAATAAGTCTTTTCGGTGCATCTTATGATGGAAGGTCTTATATTTTGCTTGATAATATATTTCATTTTGGTCTTTTAGAAAAGTTACCATCCCTTTCTTAACCTCTATACAAAAAAAAACGGTAAATTAATTCGGTGGTCATTTATGTTATTTAATTATAATAGATTGTCTTTTGTCCTCGTGAGCTAAACTCAGTTGGTAAGGACAATGCATAATATATGCAAAGTCTGAGGTTCAAATCCCAAACACCACCAAAAAAATAATAGATTATCTTTTATCATTCTTTTTTCTCATGTGCGTCCTTTATCGTTATAAATACACACAAGTTAATCTCTTTACGTTTTTCCTTCATTTTTATAAGAAAACTGATGATGTGGTAAGTCATATCAGAAAACTGATGAGGTGGTAAGTCACATAAGATAATTTATTACGATTTTTTTTATGTTAAAAGTTATAAAACCCATAACTATTCTACGGAAATTGACATTGAAAAATTGAATATGAAATGTCAAGAGGAGCAGAATTCAATATCTCAAACCAACACTACCGAGACAATCAAAGTGAGTTTGTTTATGAAATAAAATTGATTGATTATTAGATTATTTTGTTAATGTCTATGTTTCGTTCAACTGAAAAGTAAAACAAAAATAAACAAAAGAAACAGTAAAATGGAATTCATAAAATATCTGATTGAACAAGTTCATGTCTTAGACAGAACTCAGAAACAGAACAACCAAAAATCTGTGCAATTGAGATCCCAACTTCATAATTCTCTGCAATAGAAAATTCCCAAACAAAAATGGGAAAAAGAAAGAAACAAGAAAAAATTTATTACTAAGTTTCACAAATTCAAAATCTCTGTATTTTTTTCGATCAAAAATTCCTTTTGGTTTCAACCAAAGTATCTTATCTTATCTTAATTATGTAAATATAGCGGTAAGTTATCATATGATATAAATCATATCATATGATAAAGTATTAATCTCTAAAGTGCCATAATCCCAGTTGAAAACATTTGGTCCTTTGTGTATGGAGAACTTGACAACTCCATTGATGATCTACACTTCTCTTTCCTCTCATCCATCATTATTTGCTTGGAACGACACTCACTGCTACAAAATGCTATCTCCCCTCTATACACCAAAATTAAAATGACCAATTAGTCATATATTAAATAAATTCATTTAACAAAAAAAATTGATAAAAAAGTTTGACAAAATTTCATCTCTAAAATTTAATTGGCGACGAAAATTTAGAGACCGGACAGTAAAAATTTGTCTCTAATTTCGTCGCTAAATTTTAGAGACGCGAAAATTTGTGAACAATTTTAATTTTAGATTTGGGTAGTACCTGTACATGAATATGTCTTTGCCATGAAGATTCTTTTTGCACAAATGACATGAATTGAGAAAATCCAAGGTTGGATATGATGGTTCAGCTTGAACTAAAGTTTGTGTTGGTGGGGATCTTTTGAAAACACCAACATTGTTGTTGATGTTTTTTGAGGTATAACAATCATGTCTCAGAATTCCACTTTCTTCACCGCCATCATAAAAAACCTTAGTGATAGGTTTATTTGATTCATCATGATAAGTCACATAAGTGTAATCTTCTGGACTTCCAACAAGAATCTCATTTGCAAAAATTCCATTTTGTTGTTGATGATTTTGAATTGGAATTGTGATCGGTTCTCCTGATCGATTCGTCTTAGGTGTACAAACATGTTTTGGAACAACCTCGTACCCGACAAAATCCTGATCGGATTTATCAAGAGCTACCACAATTCCAAGACCAACACCACCAAATTCATAGCTTTTTAATCCTTTTGGGGATTGAATCTTTGAGCTCAATTCAAACGGGCTTCTAGGACTTCCGATTGTGTCGAAAAGCCCGGTTGTACTTTCACCAAAAACTAATAGTTCTGAAAATTTTCGGATCAAGTGCTGGGATCTCTTTCCCAACATGATGATGATAATTTTTTAGAATTGATGTGAAGAAAATAAAAATGAGAATTGATGTGTATGAATGAATTTGTGAAGGGTTTTATAAAAGCATATAAGTTAGGAAAGTTGTAATATAATTGATGGTTTGGTATTGGAATAAGCCCGCTGTTTCGTTTGGAATTATTCGGGTGATGATTGCTAGAGATATGTCCAACAAATATTATTTTATTTATTTATTTATTTATTTATTTATCTTGTGAATGATTTAACATATTATTTAATTGATTTTTATAATATCATTACTAGTTCTCTAATGTGAGAAACTCCAACTTCTATCTAAATTTTCTGTCTCCTTCGTTCATCGAGGAGAGGTGGTTTTAGGTCATCTTTTGACCTAAATCACCCCTCTACATCTTTTTCCCATTTTCTTTCAATCTAAATAAGTGGTTTTCACATCTATCAAGTTTTTCCTTTTGTGTTTTTTGTGATTTCGTCGTCTAAGTGCAGCGTTCTATTGTTCGTCGTCTTGTGCGGCGTTTGATTTCGTGTTTTGTTGCGGTGTTTGTTCAGTTCCTATTGCAAGATCTACATCAGTTAATTACAAATTCAACCAATGATTTGGACGTCAACGTTGCAGATCTGGAAGCATGGGTATTTCGGTGACCTAGGTTTTATCATATTATTTGTAAGCATATTGTTGTTGTATGCTATTAACTTGGGTGTTGTGAGTTTGTTCTCAGATTCACCCTTTACTTTTTAGCGATGTTTGTATCTGATGTACTTTATCAATTTAAATGAATGAATATCGTTTTGTTTTTGTAAAAAAAATTGATTTTTGTTAGTGCTTTGCACAGGTGCCTAAATAAGTTTCTTTTTATTAATGTTATTGTATAAAGGGCAACCAAAGTGTGGGCCAGTTTCTTGAAAATGTCACTTTCAATGATTAAGACACCATATAAAAAAATAAACTTTTTATGTATTTTCGGTATACTTTGGTTTGCTTTTATGATTTACTTGTCTTAACATGAATTTGTTTGTTTTGATTTTTTTATTTTGTGTTTTTTTTATTTATCTTCTTAGTATAGTTTTTTTTTTCTTTTTTACACAAACAAATATGATATATATTAACAACAACGGTGAATTCTCCGTAGAAGGTGTGCTAAGAAGAAACACCGCTCAAAGAGTACAACGATAAGATGCCAAGAAAGTTAAGGCACCGCCAAAACAGAATTTTTTTTATAAGCAGACACCCAAACAATGTAACGGGTGTTGCCACCAATCATGATAATATAAGTGAAAGGACGCCAATTTAGCTTTCAGCCATAAAAAAGAATGCAATTTGATTTTCTCAATGAGGACGGAAGAATTTGATCCCGTATTTTTGAAGACACGGTCATTACGGTCCTTCCAAATCACCCAAACGCAAACAAACCAAATAACTTTGAACACGTGATGAGAACTTCGAGGCATTCCCGCCATTAAAGAGAATTGAGTGTAATGTTCACGCACCTGAGAAGGATATACCGTAGATAAACCTATCCAATTTCGCACATGCAACCAAATCAAATTAAGAATCTCGCAATCTAGGAAGAGATGATTTGTTGATTTCGAATCACCGCAACCATAAACACATGCAGTATCATTAGCCTGAATCACCCTTCGACGTAACAAATTGTCCTTCGTGGGAAGACGGTTACGCAGCAGACGCCACACAAACAGAGACACTTTTGTCGTAATGTATCTATGCTAGACATCGTCAACAAGAGTTTTGTCCACCTGCTCATCGGAAATAAGAAAACGATATGCTTCCCGAACTGAATAACCATGGACAGGATCTAAAAGCCATCGCCAAGTGTCAGAGACATTATCCTGCAAAACAACGTTATGTAATAATAATATGTACTCCCTCATACTATCCTCCTCCCAAGCTAACAGACGAGGCCTCCACGCCCACCCTCTCCCTCCAACCGTCCACCCCAGTCGCACCATTTCCTCCACCGAACACTCCTTATTCACCGCCAGATTAAAGAGCCGAGGATATTTGAGGCTTAAAGGCCTTTCCCCAACCCAATTATCGAACCAGAATAATGTATTGTGACCATTGCCTACAACTCGACGTGTGTTCTCTTAGTATAGTGTTTATTAGATTTAGGTTCAAAGATTGGTTTTTATTTATGTTTTTTTTTATTTATCGTTTTTATTTATGTTTTTTTTATTTATCGTCTTAATGTAGTGTTTATTAGATTTAGTTTGAAAGATTGGTGCATAATATATGCAAGGTTTGAGGTCAAACCCCGACCACCACAAAAAAAAATTTGAAAGATTGGTTTTTATTAAATACAAATTCAATCAATGATTTTGATGTTGTCAACGTTTCAAATCTAAAGGCATGAATATTCTATAGATTTGAAATAATCATATTTGTAAATATATGTATGTATGTATGTATGTGTATATATATATATATATATATATATATATATATATATATATATATATATTTTTTTTTTTTATTTTTTTTATATATATTATATATATATATATATATATATATACTTTTTTGTTCTATGTTATTAATATGGACGTTCCGAATTTATTTGTAAATTCATCGTTTTTATTTTTAGCGATTTTTAATTTGTAATATATTGATGTATTATATCAATTTGAATAAATAAATATCGTTTATTTTTGTAAAAAAAGTGATTTTTTAGCAATAAAAAAAGGTTATAAAAGTTTTATTGACAAACAAAAAGTTCTCTGACATCCTTAAAAAAATAAAAATAAGTTGTTCAACATCGTATTTTTATAGGGTTGTCATTTTCATACTAATTTATTTCTTTTTCAATCAAATTAACACATGTTTATAGCGTATTTTTTTTTGGTAGATAGACGAAATGGCAAAGCCATTATAAAATCACACATATAAGTGGAGGTACCGGGGTTCGAACCCCAGTCATGGCATCCGGCCTAACAATTTCGACAATTTTACCAGTTGAGCTAGGATTTCTGGATTTTATAGCGTATTTTTATGCGGTAGTATGTAAATTAACAATTTTTTGTTGTTTAAATATAATTACATATGATCAATTGGATAGTTAGACACATACTTTTTTTTTGGTAATAAGTTAGACAGAAACTTTATAAGGTAGAAAGGGGAGTAGTTTAATTTTTAAATAAAAATATTCTACCAAGACTAATATTTTATAATTATTTTGTTTTGTTGTTTAAATGTAAAAGAAATTGGATAGTTAGACACATACTTTATACGGTAGATAGTGGAGTAGTTCAATTTTTAAATAATTTTTTTTTACCAAGACTAATATTTTATTTTTATTTTGTGAATGATTTAACATTATTTATTGATTTTTATTACTGCTTTCACATATGCCTAAGTGGTAATTATAATAAATTTTTTATTGATATTATTAAAAAAAAATACTAACAAATGTTGATAAAGTTTGTATGAATAGTTGTGTAATTATTATTTTTTTATTTGTTTGATTTTTATTTTTATGATTTTTTTTTAAGATGAATTCCTTAAACAATCCATTACGCCTCTTTTTAGATTATTAATATCAAGAGAATGCTAACCAGTGCTCCAAAGACATTGGTTAAGCATAAAAAACAATTGCATATTTTCATTAAAAAATTGTGTAATCATTGTTTGATCAAAAGTAACATCTTATATTTTTAAAACAAAATTTCTATTTGTTAATTCCTTAATCAATGCTCTGAGGACACTAGTTAGCGAAACCATTATTATTATTATTATTATATAAAGTGCATCAGAGAGAACCAAATTTGATATCTTGAGAAGAAACACTACAAACTTTTAAACCAACATCATTAAACCAACCCAAATAGTTTAATGATGTCCTTAACTTATATCTCCTTTGAACGCATATTAAGGATCATAAAAATAGAACTCTTGGATCGAAATACCATATTCACACTTTTAAGAGTTAAATGTTCTACTTTTGTTTAAGATATATATTTATGGGAAATGTTAAAGAGTACTTTTAGGACATTGATTAAAAGGATACATTTAAAAATGTTGTATTGGAAAATGATGAAAAATAATAGATTTGACTTTTTAAAAGCTAAAAAATTGTTGAATTCAATACAAAATTATTATTTTTAGTTTCCTTAACTAGTGTTCTTAAAACACCTGTCAGCATAACCCAAACATGTTGAGCTTCTTAATATAAGTCATTTGGACACGTATTAAGGAGCTCTTTATTGTCAAATAACTCCTTAATACGTTGAGCTCTTATATAGGTTAATAATGTAGATGAACCATTGGGTAGGTAGACGCAGCTCTTATATAGGTTAATAATGTAGATGAACCATTGGGTAGTTAGACGCATAAATTATAGTACTTTGTTTGTCTTACCATAAAACTCTTCGTTCAAGTTTACGAACAGAAAAATAATTATGGTAATAAATTTGTAAGACATATGTTTTACTTTGACATATTGATCCATGCTTTATTTATTTATTTTTGATTATATCATCTATATGTTTATTGATATCACAAAAGTGAGAAAAAAAATTCGTTTTCAAAAGATAAATTGATGTGAATATTTTAAAAAATTAATAATGAATGTAAAATTTTGAAAAGAGTCTTACATTAATTAAGTGACAAAGTAAACACGAAAAATGTTCTTATAATAAAGGGACAAAGAGATCACCCATCTTTTTTATAATAAAAAAGTTAGAATTTGGAAGGAAAAAAATGACATGTGAAGGTAAAATATTGAGTAAAGGACAAAACTTGAATTAAATTCTTTTTCTTATTTTTTTACTATTAAGTTTTCAAACCTATCAAAATTAGAATAAAAAAGTTAAAATTTGGAAGAAAAAAAATATGAAAGGTAAAATATTGAGTAAAGGAACAAACTTGAATTAAATTCTTTTTCTTATTTCTTAACAATTAAGTTTTCAAACCTATAAAAAGAATTATAAAATTTCAAAATCAAATAAGAATATAAATTTATTAAAGGTAAAAAATATTAAGAGAAGGACAAAACTTGAATAAAATTCTTTTTCTTAATTGTTAACTTTCTTTTTTGACAAAATTTAATTCTTAACTATTAAGTTTCCAAATACAAACAGGAGATGTTCTTCTTCTACCATGCCAACTATTGTTTGTAATCACCCTCCTCCTGAGGTCATCCTATCTCTTGATGCCCATTGTAAATTTGTAGGGGCCTTTCATCTTCCCGGTTTTGTGCTTTCTTGTTTTTTTGGGCTTTGCCTCGTTTTGTACAAACAAATATACTCTATCCGTTTTAAAATGAATGTCGTTTAAGGTTTTTACACACATATTAAGAGAGAGATGTTATTTTACCAAATTAACTATTGGTTTGTTTTTCATTAAAGAAAAATAATATTTTGGAATTAGTGTATATACAGTAGAAACTCTTTAAATTAATACTCGGTAAATTAATAAACTCTCTAAAATAATAAATTTGTCCGTTCCCGACTTGGGCCAATGTAAAAAATTGAAAAACTCGATAAAATAATAAGATAATAATTTTTCGGGAGATCCCTTATAATTTTCGGTCCCAAGAAAATCATAAATTAATAATTCATAGAAACTGAAAAAAAATATATTACACTCTATTGAAATATGATTCAATAGTTGTTTGCTTTCCTTTAAAGTTCAATTCTGTTTGGAGCTTATCTCTAACTTTTCTTATTGCATCCAATAGCTCATGTGTTGTATTTTTGTATTGTATTTTTCCAATGCATATGAACACAGTAGTTACTAATTTACGTTGAGTCTCAAGGTTCGCTGCAACGTAATTCTAAGAGGCATAGACTAATTTGCCTTTTTGTTTGGTATGTACTGTATAATTACTTAAAAACTCTTTAAATTAATAATTATTAATTTATCGATAAATTAATAACTCTCTAAATTAATAAATTTCTCTGGTCCTGACATTATTAATTTATAGAGTTTCTACTGTAGTATTAATTGAAAGGTACAATTGAAAAGAAAAAGTTATTATTGCATTGGAAATTGAAAGTGACATTCATTTTAAAACAAATTTTTTTGGCTAAAATGACTTAAAACAAATTTTTCTAGCTAAAATGACACTCATTTTAAAATGGAGGGAGTATAAAATAATAACCATAAAGTTTCTAAATCAAATAAGAATATAAACATAATCTCTCTTCCCTAATTTTAATTTATAAGCATCTTTGAAGAATAAAATTGTCCTTAAATATAAGTTTTTTAATTAATAGATATAGTTTTTAAACATAACCTTTACTAATATAAATATTTTATATTTAAATATAAAATATCAATATTGAATATATCTGATCTACCCTGATCAAATGAATGGCGTCCAGTGCGGTGATTTTGAATTGTAAGCTTTGGAATGGCGATGGATGTATGTGTACCTGCAAACACTTCGGCGCACAAGTCAGTAGAGAGCAAAGAATGGGGGTTTAGGGTTTAACTGAATCATACATTTGGAGACTGTGAAAATTCCCCTGATATAGTGAGGAGGCCCATGATCCGTTGTTAGTGGCACACTGTGGCACTCGGCGGTTACGAATTTGTAGCAATCGTAACCGTCAAGCAAGTTTTTAGGGCGAATCGGGTGACATTACAATTCAGTTTGAATTAATCACCCAAATTGCTGTGAGCGCCCCCCTTGCGGGGAGAGGGTGTGAGATAAGTTGATGACCTAATGTTGTGTTGGGCCGATATTTACAATGAGCCTAGCCATTTTATCGGTCCAGAATAGTATCCCCCCATGTCGTTGCTCTTGGATAAGAGTGATGACTTCGAGCGAAAAAGTTTATGCGAGGACAAACCTTGTGATCGCAAAAAAATGGGTGTAAGGTCATGTTGAACATAATGCTGACATGATACTTGTAGGTTAGAGACGTTGAGTATCTTTACAAACTATATTCACATGGGACCGATGACCTTGATATGCCCACAAGGAATCTTTGTTTTGGAAAAATGACCTTGCTCGCGATAAGGCTTCAAGCAAACTCTCGGTAATGAATTACCGTTATGATTGTTAAATTTTGTTATCCGCCATTTATGTGACTATTTGACAACCTCAAAGTTGTAGTGGATGTTGTCTTCTCAACATTTGATGCGAGTATCTTGGGGATGAGATTGAGGTGACATGACTTATGGTAACTGAGTGTCACATGTAAAGGCTAGTAAGACACTTGATTTCCTATGTCTTTGAGTGGTTACGTCAACATTGTTTTTCAAGGCTTAATCACAACTGTTGGACCAATCGTGGAATTTGGGTATATGATGGGCTCTTTTTGATCCGTTGGAAGATTCACAAGTGTGGATCTGGACCGTTGCTTTATTCAATTGGAGTGGGAGAGAGAAGTGGGAGATATGTATCCCTACGTGAACAATAGGATTTGTTCTCGTTACCTGGAGAACATGATTCATATGTACGAGGTAGTCTTAATGAAATGGGGTTCCGGTTACCCTTCTCAGATTTTCATAAGGAGGTTTTAAATGGCTGGAATTGGCCCCCCTCTCAGCTACATCTGAATTCCATGACGTTTATCCAGGCCTTCGAGTTGTTGTGTGAATACTTGGAATTAACCCTTACCATTGCCCGTTTCTTCTCTATTTTCACTTTGCAATGATCTAGAAAGAAAGTGGGAGGTAGGAGCTGAGTATCTCTAAGGCAAAGTAGGAAATTCTTTATTATATTTGCCGACTCTACATAATTTCAAAGATTGGTACGTCCTCACCAAGCCGAAGATTGAAGTGGCTTCAATTAACATCTTACATACAAAGAATAATGCGAGAATCTATAAGACATTTGTACCCGAGCAAGTTCCTCGCTTTCCATTCTATTGGTGTGATGACCACTACAAGCATCAACCATAGAATTTTATTTTTTCTTACGAGCGTTTGTCTTTGGTGGAGTCTACAACTATGATAAGCTCTGGGTTTATATGAGTAGCTTAACGCTCTCCACACTCGTTATGAGAGATGGGGAACCACTATTTTATTCCAAGGGTAAAACTTGTACCCAGGAGACTTTTGTTAACAGCTGTGACATCGTGAGGTCGTCCGACCTGAATGGGTTGTTAGGTAAGTTTTTTTATTGCTTTATTTGTGTTGTGTTTTAATTTTCACTAATTCCTTGATGTTTTCTTCTTCGTAGGCGTAATGCATGGTTTGTAAGAAAATCTTAAGAAACTCATCAGGAAGTTTGGGAATAAGTCCACTGGCATGAAGAGGAAATGTCATCACAACGTCAACACAATCATCTCGGGGGCCACATGTTCATATTCTTATGTAGTTTTTCCCTTCGCTAATGAAAAAAAAGCTACACCGATCTAGATCATTGCAACATGTGGTGATAGATGTGGACGACCACTAGGCGATATATGTGAGATAGAATCAACTACCCGAGGTAAAGGATTGCAGAAGAGTTGGAGATACTTTAGTCTTTAGATCATATTTGTCAAACTTGGAGAAGTTTGGTCCTCACACTATCCTAAGACCAAACGACTTTGAATCCTCAATCGTAAAAGACCTCGGACCTCTTGGAAGGATTCGAGCGATGACTGAAGGTGTGCTGGGACTGATGAAGGTGCTTAGTGTCGACATTGCCCTGTATAATGTTGAGAGTGAGTACAAAGCTCGAGCCGAAGGTTTTCTTGAGGATAAGAGGGTACTTGATGCCAAGGTGACTAAGTTTGAAAACAGCTTCACCAATTACAAAGTGAAGTACACGATCCAGGTAGGTTTGGTCACTGGGTGCGCTCAGAAGGATAAGAAGATCGAGGCCCGGGAAAAAGGTGCCGAAGCTTCCAACAAGTCCATTGAGGATTTGAGGGGCAAACTGGTGACCCTCGAGGTAGATAAGAAAGTGTTGGAGTCTTCTTTGAATTTTATGGACGTTTGAGGGAAAAATGATCGATACTCCATTGCATCTGAGCACGTGTTGGTTGTAAGGTGACAATCCTCGTTTTAAGGAAAGCAATTATTTGCTTTATTTACTTTGGGTAATTTTTTAGATGTCATTTTTTCTTCATTTTTTTTTTCATATCATAATTTTTTTTCTTTGACCTTTGTATTCTCCACAGAAACTTATACTATTTTTACTCTAAAAACTTTTAAGGGTCAATTTACCACTAAAGTTAGAACGTGCTCCTTAAATTACCTACTCATACACTTGCTCAAGAGCTGCAACTTTGTGCTTTTCTCATTGGAGAATTTTCACAATAAAACATGATGTGGGTATAACAAGAACACTTAAAACACAAGAAATCACTTTCATGTACAAGAAACAACCAATTTGGAAGAGACAACAAAAAATTTTATGTCATAATTCATAATAAAAACAAGACTCTTTCCATGCCTTACGCAACAAAACATAACAAAAGAATTAAAGTTTAAGGGAGTTTGGAAACACTACGACACTAAATTAAAATAAGACAAGACACTTTATTAACTCCCCCCACGCTTGAGAGAAGCATTGTCCTCAATGATTTGAAAAAGAAAAAGAAGAAGAAGAAGAAGAAGAAGAAAGAGGAGAAGTAAGAGGAGAAGAGTAAAGGAAGAGGAAAGATCACAATTTATTGAGGTCCATAAGGTGGACCTTGCAGGTGAAGGAGTTGCATCATGTTCCAGAGCATTTGGTTGTTTTCTTCGGTCATGCGATTGCCCTTTTGGACATCGTTCCTTAGCCCGGCCATTTCAACACCTTGTCTTTGTTGGTCGGTGCTTATTCGTTGAACTTCAGTTTGGATCCATGTCCATCGTTCATCATCATAGTTCCCACCGGCTTCTTGCTCATGGTGAAAGTGTGCACCTTCCTCATCATCACTATCATCACCATGATCTTCTTGTACCTGTGGGTTAGTACCAACATAAATCAAATTTTTCCATCTCTTCTCTTTGAAGCCATTGATTTTGATAATGTTGGGTCCAGGTGAAGGCTATTAATCTTGGTGTCAAGCTGGTCACTTCAGGGATACATTTTCTGAAGTAAGTGGTTGATGGAGTGCCGGTGACCCCTTATGACTTCGAGGAACAAGGTGAAGAAGAAGAAACCAAATCCTGAAGGGCATTGTAATTTTCTTTTCTTTTTGATTAGGTTGTAACCAGGCATAGAACCATTAACATTGTGTAGCCCCTCATAGTTTACACCTTATTTTGTACAATTTAACTTCCCTTGTTTATCATGAATATTTATTACGCTTTTATACTTATTGAAATGTATGTTTATATTTCAAGTATTTCTTTATGCACGAACAAATTGGTCGAAGTTAAACAATGGGTTTCCTAGTAAATTGATTGTGCAATATGATCATAGTTTTGGGTGTTTTAAGATCAACTTTCAGCCGAGCGTTTTGAATCAAAACTAGATTAGGTCGACACCCGTCTCCCTCAAAGTCATCTCTTCGTATGACCATGGAGTGATGACTTCAAACGTCCTTTTGCCCCGATGGTCCAGGTTGTAACAACCCGATTTTTTGTTAGATTTATTTTTAATTATTTTAATATGTGTTTATATGTGTTTGTATGTGATTAATTGCCTCTGTGTATATTTTGGTTGAGATTAGTGGATTTCGGTGTTAGAAGCATATTATAGTCATTTTAGACTCAGAGGTATTTTGGTCATTTTGTGAGCAAGGGTAAATTAGTAATTTCATAGTGAGGGTTTATTTTAGTGTTTAAGTGAGAACCGTTATTTTTTTACTAAGTTATTAAGTGGTTGTGGTAATTAGTTGTGAGCCGGTAAGTATTCGATGACTTTTTTTTTGAAGAAGCTAAATTAGCCCACCCAAATTGACACCAGATGGAATCGAACCTGAGACCTTCAGGAGGAGCACACTCCCAAGTCTCAAGCCAATACCACTAGGCTAACCCAAGTGGGTTGTATTCGATGACTTTTTACCGTAAGTGGGTAAGACTTTGTGGTTTAGTTATTTGGTGGTCTTAGGCCCATTAAGACTTTTTAAGGGTTAAGCTCATTAGTGTGGACACTATTTAAGCTATAGTATTTGTAGAAAAATTGGGTTCACATTCATTTCATAAGAATTTTGAGAGAGGTAGAGAGAAAGTCCAAGAGGAGAAGAAAAAGGGTTTAAAAAGAGAAGCTTGAGGAATCAAGAGGTGATAGAGATTCTAGGAGCTAAATTGAAGCTTTTGATAGGATTATTGTCAATTGAGGTAAGGGGGTTAGATTTCATTCATAATCTCTTAGTTTAATTTCTTCTCTAATTCTATGCATAAGTGCTTATTTGAATAAGTGATTATTTTGAATTTAGTTGTTGAAATTCGTGCTCTTGTTATAATGGTATGTTTGAGTATATGAATTTGATGATAATTGAATTGTTGATGATGAATTTGCATGTTCATGTTACATAGAAATGAGTACTTTGTGAATTATGCTTAAATTGATGAATTGTGATATGTGTTGTTGAATTGTGATGAATTCATGTTTAAATGAAGTTATTGTTGAATTGGATATGTTGTTGTTGTTGTTGTTTTGTACCATGGGTATTCCATTTTGTGAAGTTGTTGTTTGAATTGGTGAAGTTTGTGTTGAGGTGTTCATGTGAAGGACCTAAATGAACTTTTGATATATGAGGTTGTTGCCTGAATTTTTGATGTTGTTGGGTGAGTTAGATCTAGTAGAATTTATGTTTTCATGTTATGGTTGTGTTAGTCGAGTCGTTTGGGAGAAAACGGGATTTTCGTGTGAAAGTCGGTGTATAAGTGTTTTTGCAAATAAGCGATTATGTGAGGTTATGGAAATCGATTTTGGGATGGTTGAAACTTGAAATTTTCTGTAGATTATGATAGAGCTAAGTGCCAGGAGCATGTAGGCGAAAACGACATCGAAAACGGGTTAACGGTTTGGATTTTACGCGCGAAAACGTGAAAGTTGGAAAATTTGATGATGTCTGTCAGGCAGCCATCATACTACGATTTTGGCCATCATACTACGATTTTGACTAGGTTTTGGGGTGTTTTCACACTGGAAAAATCGTACTACGGTGGAGAAAAATCATACTACAATTTTGCCTGACCAGAAACCTTAAAAATGCATTTTTCTTCAATCCAATTGTTTCCAAACTTATTCCTAAGTGTAGGGACTTTATCCTAACCATTTAGGAGTGCTTTTATGAAAGAAATAACTTTGTATAAAGGGTCTAATGAGTTCTTGTGTGGTTTCTCATTAAATTAAGTAATTATGAGACGAACTTCGGATTTTCTCAAATGAACTTTGGTGAAACCTTGAACTAAGACTTGATGGCTAATAAGAGGCCTATGTTCATGCTGATATGATTGAATTGTAGGATTTTATACTTGAATAAGTTCTTTTGTTTTGAAAAGTGTCGATAATGCTCGTTTTGCAAAATGATACGAACTTTGTCGAAAATGATCTCTTAAGTCGATTACTTTGCAAATCTTTTGTGAATAGCTTTGTATGATTACATGAAGATGTATGAATGATTGATATGTGTTGAAAATGATATTTATCGTAGTATGAAGTATTTTCTCCTTTATTTGGATTGTGAGAAATAGTATAATGTTGTTGTTGATTGATTGTGATATTGTTGGTGAATACATATATGTTGATTGATGGTGATATTATTGGAGAATGCATATGTGTAAAAGATAGTTGATGTTGAGTAATGCATATATGTCAATTATAATGATGGTGATGTTGATGTTTGTTGATAATTATGATGATGATTATGTTGATGATAATGTGGTGATGACTATTATTTGAATTGTGACTTGATGATTGTGTGGACGTAAATACTTGATAATGCAATTGCTGTTGAAGTTGATCAATGTACATGGAGGTGATCTCTTACATTGTGGTTGTTGAATACATATGAGGTGATTTTGCATTGTCGAGTCTTTGCTTGTATGTCCATGCATCATAGTCATATTGAGTCATATGATGTTTACATCCAGTGGTGAGATTTGAATACTTTGTGTTCAATGGTTTAGGATATTTATATCTAGTGGTGAGATTTGAATACTTTGTATTCAATGAATATGATGTTTTTGTTGCATCATGAGGTGACGACCTTTGTTGTTGGTAACGGTACCGCATGCATCTAAAAGAGTCTAGAACATTGCATGCATTTGAATGATTGGTGAATTGTGTCGTAATTGAATATGTGACTTGATGAATTTGTGCATTGGTGAAATTCGTTGAATGTTGTGATCTATGTGGATTGGTGTACATGTACATTGGTGGACTTTGTTGATGGTTGTAGATAATTGAATTATGCTCTAATTGCATGCGTTACTTGTTTGTGCTTATACACTTGGTGAATCAATTTGATGATAATTATTTTGATAATAATGATGAGGTGAGAATTGTATATGTGTGTGTGTGTGTGTATATATATATATATATATATATATATATATGATTTGGTGATTCCTTTGATGATGAAGATTGCTTGCTTATAACTTTGAAATGAAGAATAAGGTGGGTAATCCTTTCTTTGATTGTTGTTGATGAATGATGAGGTTAGGTCGATGACTTGATTAGGGATTGAATATGTTACTATGCTATGTTAGTAATGTGATAGCTTGATGTGTATGGAATGGGGGATAACAATCGTGTGATGTTAGTATTCTAGGAGGGATTGATATGTATATGTGTTATGCATGAAATCCTTGAATACCTATGTTTGTTTATATTGATTATGATTGATGTGAAGCTAACCCCCAGTGGTTTTGACAGCCTACCTGTTTGTATGAATGGGTAGACGGAGTCCATGAGTAGTTTTGCTTATTTTGTGAGTTGCTCGAGGATAGCGGGAGCTTCCTCTTTTTTCATGTCTCGATGTCTTAGATTAGGCTCTGATCTAGGATGTTCATTTTTACGATTATTCTAGTTTGATTATTCCGGATATGTTATGTTATGTAGATTTTGTCCATATGTCGGGATTTGAAGATTTTATATGTTGATGTATGATGATCTTATGATATGTATACTTTGGTGCTGTATGATTTATATCCGCTGCGACTGTTGAGAATTTTTATAAAGGCATGTTGTTTGATATTTGTTGAAGACGTAGCGTCTATTTCTTGAATATATGTTATATTCGCGTGTTTTATCACTTTAATAGAAATAGGGTGTTACATAGGTATGGTCGTTCCAATATTTACCCGGGGTATCTATTAGAAAATTTCATTTCATGTTTAACTGATTAAATTTTAAAAACGTGCTTGAAGTTGTGTTTCGAGTGAGAAATAATGGATGAACAAAACTGAGTTTAAGTTTTATGCCCCAAGACGTGAAGGTCCTATCGCGAGCTGCGGTTTTGCGTTGCATGCCAGCGTGGTGATGTAGCAGTTGGTAGTCATCATATCTCCCCCATAGTAGGTCATTGTTGGGTCAAAGTAGGTAAACATTTCTTGGTGTATTTGTTTTTCTTCTCTCTTTATATTTTTCTTGTGGTTTTGTGCTTTATACTTGGTTCCTAGATTAGATCTATGTTTGTTATTGTTGTTGTTGCTTGAGGTTACTTTGATATTGGTTACTGCTTCCCTTGGCTCCACACATCTAAGAGCCCGTTTGTTATAGTTTTTTTAAGAAAAAATCACTTATTTTAAAAAAATAATCCCTTTTAAGAGTTTTGCATCCGTTTATTACAGTTTTTAAAAAAAATTTGAATCTAAAAAAACTCTAAAAACAACTTCAAATGAGAAGCTGTTGGGAGCAGCTTCTCAAAAAATAAATTTTTTTAGAGGAAAGAGAAAATATTGTTTAAAAGATTGAAGGCTAAATTGCATTTTTTGTCTTTAACTATTTAGGTAGTATCACTTTGGTCCCTTAATTAAAATTAGATTTATCTTGGTCCCTTAACTTCTCTCTATTACACATTTTGGTCCTTTCCGTTAGTTTTAATTCAAAAACGTTAGGTTTTCTTCATCTTCTCCTCTTTTTCATCTTCATATCATCTCCATCAACCTTCAACAACAAGAATCCCAGAAATATTCCAGAAGAAAATGAAGAAAACCTAACGTTTTTAAATTAAAACTAACGGAAAAGACCAAAATGTGTAACAAAGAGAAGTTAAGTGACCAACATAAATTGAATTTTAATTAAGGGACCAAAGCGTTGCTACTTAAATAGTTAAAGGACCAAAAATGTAATTTAGCCAAGATTGAACTAATTTTGTAACAAAAAATCTCTTTTATATAGTTGTATCCAAACAAACTAGATTATTTGTTTAAAAAAAGCGATTTTTATTACGGAAAATAAAAGCAAAATAGATTCTGATTTTTCATAAAATCTCTAAAAAATAATCTCTAAATTATTTTATGTCAAAATCACTTTTTTTTAATCCGTAACAAACGGACCCTAAGTTTATTGGTATAATTTTGAGTCTGAATTCACAACAGGTTATTATAGTTGGTGGCTCTGTCTTTTTGTTTGTTTTGGCATAGTTTCTTTCTTTTGTGTTTTTCGGTGGCATCCTTTATTCCAACTTGCTATTGTTGTATTGTTGTTAAATTTTTGAGTTTTTCTCTAACACACCTTGTGATAAGCAGAATGTTTTTTCAATGTTAATATATTTCATTTTGATTTCTTTAAAAAAAATAATTTAATGAATAGTTTAAAAAAAAAGCATATTAGTAAATATTAAATAAAAATTTTAAAGTGTAACAAAAAAAAATGATAGTCTTGTCAAAGAAAAAATGTTAGTGCTAGGCTGCTAGCGCCCCTGATGTGGAGATAGTAAAGCTGTTGTTTTGTTTCCCTATGAAGCCGACTTAGGTCGAGCCCCACGCCATAACTATTTGTCGCTACTCAAGTACTAAAATTCTATCCTTAATAAAAACTATTATAATTCATTTATAATAACGCTCAAAATTCTTTTGTTTATCACTACCAAAAAAAAAAAACACTAGCAAAAATTCTTTTGTTTATAAAAAAAAAAAGATAGATTAGGTAAATGTCTCAATTTCCTTAAAAAAAAAGAAGGTAAATGTCTCTCTAGACAAGCATGTGTTTTGCTCAAACACCATTTTTTTACGGACAAGTCTATGGTGTATAAATAAGATAAGTCTTGCACAAACTAATTGTTTTCATCCATTAATAAATAGGTTTAACTATTAGATCAAATAAAAATATGAAGTTGCAAAAAAAATGTGATGAATTGATCAAATAGTAAAAATGCATTTGTGCATATTGTGAGACTAATTTACTTGTTCAACAAAGTCTTTTTCCATTGTTGCACACTTTTATTTTTACACACACTCATGCTCTATGGAACCATCAATTTTGATTAGTAAATGCATTATATATAAAAAAAAATTAAAAATGTTTGAGAACTTCTTAAAGAATTAAGGGTTAAATATGTTCCTTTCCTTACAAATATATAAAAAAAATTCGTTTTAATTCCTTTAAAAAAATTCTTCGACTTTTATTCCTCAAATTTTTTTATCGTCATTTTTTGTCTCTATTTTTAAGTCAATTCATACGTGGACTTAATATTTTTGAATGAAAGTTTCCATGTTTTTTAGGATATTATAATAATATCTCTAAAAATAAAAAAATAGTTGTATCAAAAACAAAAAATTGAGAAGGAAAAATTATTATAATGATTGCACTACACAAAGAAAATCAAGAGTTATCCAAGACAAGGGACAAAATAACTGCATAGCTTGAATTTTCGAAGGAATACCAGGAGAATAAAATTCCTAGATAAATCACTTGCAGGAGATATTTTTTCGAAGGAAAATTTCCAAGCTAAACACCAAAATAAAAATTTATTTTATTTTATGGCAAAGGTTCAATATCCCTAATATTTGTCCTTGAGTGTATATTTTTATTGGCATTGATTTATTGTTTTTAGGTTGCTTCAGATTTTTCTTTCAAAGAAAACAAACAATTTGCTTCAGATTTTAAACAAGTCTGTCTTGGATAAATTCAGAAACATAAAGAAAAGTGAAAAACTCTCATTGTCATTCAACTGTGAAAAGGAGAATTTACAAGATATGCAGAAAAAGGAACTAAAAAAGTATATATACAACCAACTCTCCTTAGATATGGAATTTCCTCTAGAGAATTCCATGGTGAGTTCATTGTAGCACACAAATCATGGATAAACTCACATTTATCACTATTATGATTAATATACATTTTCAGTGCTATTGTATTTGTCCAAAGAAGTATCCAACAGAACAATAGTGTTACAGTTTTTGTCCTTTCAGACTTTACAACTTTAGGTTTCATTTTAGATCACTTTTTTTACTCTGCTCTCGGCAAAGATTCAACTTCAGCTTCATTAGACTTTCTCTGCTCCATGATGATCAATAATTAAATAGAAATATTTAGAAGAAAGTGGAGCACATGACACATGACAAAAAGAGAAATTGAACATGCTAATTAAATTACTTTACAAAAACACCAAAGGATTACCAAATAGAGATGTACAAAGGAAAACTAATGCATAGTGTACAAGGACAATGTTATCTAAGGAGTAGCAAAACATGATCCTAATGGTAGTTTGCATTCATAATCAATTAGTTGTTTACATAATGTCAGAATATGTTGACAATTTTTTGTGATTAGTTTCCTATGCCACAATGATAAGTAACAAAACATGTTCCTAACTACAATGTACTGAAAAAATAAATATACCTTTAAATCTTCAATTAAATCTTTGAATTGTTCTATTACCAAAAAAAAAAAAAAAATCTTTGAATTGTTCATTCTCATTCATCAATTTAGCTATCTCATCAGTTTTAGCCTGCAAAGAGAACAAAGAGTAAAAGATTGCAATAAGATATACAACACTCTCATAGCTGCATAAAAGATAGGCTTAAACGCACTTTTGGCCTCCTATGTTTGCCATCGTAGCAATTTTGGCCCCCTAACAAAAAATAACAATTTTGACCCCTAATTTTGCTATGTTTAGGGAAATATGCTCTTTTGACCTCTTATCTTTACAAAAAAGTTTCGATTATATCCCCCTTTTTGGGACACGTGGCGGCTTTTCAGCATAGTTGGAAAAATTAAGGGGTCAAAATTGCATTGTTTTTGTTAGGGGGCCAAAATTGCTATGGAGGCAAACATAGGGGTCAAAATTGCGTTTAAGTCTAAAAGATAAAGCCCGAGAGCGCATAATTACACAAGATACGTAGCTTTTTGAAGATATAGAAACATCAATTAAAAAAAATCGAACGGGTTTTCACCATTAATGATTGCTAGTCAGAAGATCTAGGTTTATTATAGATGAAGAAAACAAATTTTAGTAAAGTGAATTTGAAACCCATTTGGGTTAACGTAGTGATGTTGACTTGAAGTCTTAAAGTGTACTCCTCTCAAGGTATCAAGTTCGATCCCCTTGTTTTAATATCGAGTTTAAAAAATAAAAATAATTGAATTTGAAACTTAACTATTTTAACACCACACGGAAATGTTCATGATCTTAGTATATGAAATACCTGAGCTTGTCTTGCAGCACCTTGTAGTGCTGCCTCCATCATTTTCATCTCCCTCTTCACCCTCTCCAGCTCAAGTATGGAATCTAAGTCATACATATTTTATAAGAGTGGTATCGAAATTCTTTTCAAGATTCTTCTCACTCTCCAGAAGTTTATTCACTGCATCCACCAAATCAGGGAAGTTTCCTGATGCATTTTTCGCATTAAACCACGCCATCTCAAAACCTATAGACCAAAACAAACTCAAAAATTGTAATTCACATCCACACTACCTATTAAAAACATCCTCAAATTTCAGGTCCCAAAAAAATCATCGAACCGCACAGCCAACTTTAGCATTTTCAATATAAAAAAAATGGATTAGACTATTGAAGATATGGTTAGTGTTGAGTATTGCTCATATATACACGGAAGAGGGACAAGGGGCGGAGAACGAGTTGAGCAAGTGGAGAATTGCAAATCGCAGTTCTATATATATTGGTTGTAACACTGTAAACCCTAATTCATCACATGAATAAAGCAGAACTATAGTTGCTCTAGAGTTGCAGAGGTAGGCACTATTGGCTGAACCGCGTGAACAAAGATCGTGTCTCATTATCTTGCGATTTTTGTTTGTTTTTCTAATGGTTAGTTAAGATTGTTAGTACATAAGCTTTGTACTATTTTTTTCATAACACAGACTATAAAATAGAACACCAAATTTATAATTACTGCAAGTAAAATTTAATTCACACACCATATTAAATCAAAAAACAGTTACACATATACAGAAAACATTAATCTAAAACTGGATTAGTACAGAGGGAATGAATATGAATTGAATTGGGAAAATGATAAGATCAAAAGTATAAGAAGCTTACCTTACAGAACGTGTTGAATCCAGGAATCAGATCATGGTTATACAAATGGTTCAGCTTTGACTTAATATATATATTTTTATTTTCAAGTTAATAAGTATGTGAGTGACAAGTTCTACAGACTAGAAACTAGAAAGTACAACTCAGATCGTAAAACTTTTGTATGGACATTTCATATGTTGAAGCGCGGATTTAAACTCGTAACCCTCTGCAATATGTGGATTTCTCTGCTGAATTCTTTTCGAGAAAAGAGTAAACGACGAATCTTACCCTCTACAAGTCAGATGATAAAACAATTAAATGTACATTTCATATGTTGGAGCTCAGATTCAAACTTGTTATTACTTATTACATTATGTGAATTTCGCTGTTGAATCCTTTCGGAAAAAAATAAGCGACAAAATCTTATCCTTTTATTTATAATAAATCCAAGAAAGGCCAAATTAAAATAACATTACATTATCACACCACTTTACAATGTCTCATGAATCATAAGAACAAAATTGGAACCTTAATTACTAAGGTAAAAAAATGTATGATCAGAACTAAATTGACACTCCCAGATCTAATGTGGATTTGGATTCTTGTCATGGTTTTGGATATGCTAAAACTATCCGTAACCCGACCCACTTGAATATAATTCCTTAGAAATTCCACAAGAACAGGTCTGGAATTACCAACCCATCCATGTTCTCTTCTACATAATCAAAATCTGGCATCTCGGGCACGTAGAAATCGCCACAAAAATCATCAAAACCTGGAAACATAGAGTAACCGGACCCGGTTTCTGAAAACATGTCTGAAAATAACTCGTTTTGCTCGAAGCCAAAATCTGTCTGAACCGTCACATCGGATAGAGCAGGAGACGACAACAATGTTGTTGTCGTCCCCTCCAAAGAAGATGGTGTTTCAATCTGAGTATAACATGTTGAGGCACCATCCATGGACAAGAATGTCGTTCCCTCCGACCAAGACGGAGTTTCAGTCATAGTATTTTCGGGATGACCCGAATTAGCAAAAGAAGCTGCAGCGGTCTTAATCTCAGAATGGGTCATGGACCTTCCTCCGGCAATGCAGGGAGGATCATTAGGAAAATTAAACTTAGCACCACTGCCACGTAAGCAAAACATGGCCGCGTCGAATGCACGTGCCGCCTTCACGGCTGAGTCATAAGAACCTAACCATATTCTCTGGCGGCTGTTTG
>Ga0228711_1003905_pt1 | contig 23146 bp, 19 predicted proteins | sample MedpolnodulmetaG_2_FD_177996 | JGI IMG/M metagenome (GOLD analysis project Ga0228711, IMG submission 177996) | Root nodule microbial communities from Medicago polymorpha collected in Santa Monica, California, United States - brown nodules | ecosystem: Host-associated > Plants > Roots > Nodule...
TATTCAAAGTGATTACCAACCTAAGTTCCATGTCTAGAACAAAAGTATTGATAGAAGATTATTCTAACCTAGATTCAAAAGGTATTTTTCAATCACAATTCAAATCCATAAGATCAAAACATAGAAAACAAGAATTATGTCAATATCATAAGATAAATTAGAATCACACAACATCGCAAACAAAGGGAATACATACTAATAGAGTTAACTACATTTAATCCCAACAAAAAGAGTTTAGTTACTCATTGTCATGGTAACCTTACAAGGAGAAAAGAAGAGATGAAATGGAACCAGGCCATGATGTCTCAATGATCTTGTGTCTTCCTTCAATCCTTGTGCCCCTTGCTCTTTAGAGTCTCTCTGGTCTTTCCCATGTTTCTCTCCTAAAGTGGCTTCTAATAATATGGTATGATATGATATGATCCTCTCCTGATGTGAATGAAATGTCTTTTATACTTTTTTCTCTGACTCAACTCGCCTCGCGAGTAGGTGTGGTCGCCATGGCGAGTTGAGCTTTCTTCCCCAGTGGGTTTCTGCCATGTCAGCTCTGAGGGGTTAGGCCGCCTTAGCTCGCCTCGCGAGTAAATATGATCGTCATGGCGCATGGGAGGCAAGTGACTATGCCTTCCTGCCTTTGCTTACTTTTGCTACTCGCCATTGCGAGTTGGAGGCGAGTAACTTCAACTATCTGCCTCAGCTCGCCTTGAAGTCGCCTTTGAGCTCGCCGTGGCGAGTTGACCTTTGCATCTCTTCATGTTTTCTTGCTTCTAAAGTGTCCAGGCGTGCATTTTCCTACAAAGAGTTGGCATTAGACGTGAAAAGCATAATTGAATGATTGTTCAGTATTTGTGAGCTTTTCGCTGGATAACTTGCAAACCAAGTAATCAGAGTGCCTAAAATATATAGTCTATTTAACTCCTTTTTGACACTTATCAATCTTCCTCTCTGTGGTCGCAACTTTACTTGGTATCGCGGGGATGGGAGATCTATGAGCCGCCTCGATCGGTTTTTGCTTTCTGAAGAGTGGTGTCTGACCTGGCCTAGTTGTGTTCATTCGGCTTCGTCAAGGGGGTGTCAGATCATTGCCCCCTACAGTTATTTATTGATGTGGAAAATTGGGGGCCTAAACCTCTCTGTATGCTAAAATGTTGGGAAAAATTTATGGGTTATAAAACTTTTGTCAGTGATCAATGGAACTCCTTTATGTTGGAAGGGTGGGGTGGTTGTGTGTTGAAGAAAAATTCAAGTTAATTAAATTGGCTTTAAAAGATTGGCATCAGCGACATTCTCAGAATATTCCATAAAAAATATTGCTTCTAAAGGATAAAATTGCAATATTTGATTTGAAAGGGGAGTCTGCAGTGTTATTGGATGATGAGGTAGAAGAGCTTCACGGGTTATCTAAGGATTTGTTTTCTTTATCTCGGATAAATAATAGTATTTGCTGGCAGCAATCGAGGGCTCAATGGCTCGGTGAAGGGGATGCTAATACAAAAAAAATCATGCCACTATGTCCAATAGGAAGATAAGAAATAATGTAACTTATTTTCTAGTGAATGGGGTGATGGTGGAAGGGGTTGAAAATGTGCGTGCAGCCATTCATTCTCACTTTTCTTCCCACTTCCAATCTTGTGCTGAGGAGCGCCCAAGCATGGTTGGCCTCCATTTTCGATCCTTGTCTCATGCTAAGGGGGGCGGGTTGGTAAAGTCATTTTCTTTGGATGAGGTGAAGGCGGCAATGTGGGATTGTGGTAATTTTAAATGTTTGGGACCAGACGGCATTTCTTTTGGGTTCATTAAAGAGTTTTGGGATATATTGAAGGATGATGTGATGCGCTTTATTGTGGAATTCTATAGGAATGGCAGGTTGACTAAAGGGATAAATAGCACCTTCGTTGCTCTTATTTCTAAGGTTCTCAGTCCCCAACGTTTGAATGATTTCAGACTCATTTCTCTGGTGGGAAGTATGTATAAGATTTTATCAAAGGTCCTTTCAAATATACTTCGTTCGATTACGAGGTCAGTCATTTCAGATTCTTAATCTGCTTTCATTAAAGGTCGGCAGATTCTTGATGAAATTTTGGTTGCTAATGAGATTGTCGATGAAGCCCGAAAGTGTAACAAGGAGTTATTATTGTTTAAAGTTGATTTCGAGAAAGCTTATGACTCCATAGATTGGGGTTATTTGGACGAGGTAATGAAAATGATGGGGTTTCCGACTCTTTGGAGGAAGTGGATAAAGGAATGTATAGGAACAACTTCTGCTTCAGTTTTGGTTAATGGCTCTCCGACGGCGGAGTTTCCTTTGAAGAGGGGTTTGAGGCAAGGCGACCCTTTGTCTCCTTTCCTGTTTCTTTTGGCGGCAAAGGGATTTCATGTTTTCATGGAGTTGTTGTCTGTTAATAATCTTTTTTTGGGTTATCATATGGGAAGAAGCAAACCTGTCATTGTGTCTCACTTACAATTTGTCGATGATACTTTAATTTTGGGTGAGAAATCTTGGGCCAATGTAAGAGGCATGTGTTTTGTTCTTCTTCTTTTTGAATCTTTGTTTGGCTTGAAGGTGAACTTTTCCAAAAGCCATTTGGTTGGTGTTAATGTTGCAGGGTCGTGGTTGTTAGAGGCGGCAAGGTTTTACAATGCAGGGTGGGTTCATTGCCATTTGTGTATTTGGGGTTGCCTATTGGTGGTAACGCAAGACGCCTGTCATTTTGGGAACCTATAATTGATCGAATTAAGTCTAGACTGTCGAGTTGGAAATCAAAACATTTATCTTTGGGTGGTCGCCTGTTTCTGCTGAAGTTTGTCGTGTCATCTTTGCTTGTATATGCTCTTTCTTTTTTCAAGGCTCCGACAAGTATCTCCTCTATTGAATATCTTTTTAACTGTTTTTTTTTTTGGGGGAGTGAGGACCACAGGAAAATATCTTGGGTGGATTGGAATTCTGTCTGTCAGAGTAAGGAGGTTGGCGGATTGGGGGTAAGGAGAATTAGGGAGTTTAATTATGCTCTATTAGGAAAATGGTGTTGGAGGCTTTTGGTGGATAAGAATAGTTTGTGGTTTAGGGTGTTGTTGGCCCGTTATGGTGTGGAGGGCGGTCAATTGTTAGAAGGAGGTAGAGACGCCTCTTCTTGGCGGCGGGTCATCTATACTTTTCGTAGGAAGCAGTGGTTCAGTGAGCATGTCAGTTGTGTGGTGGGTAATGGTAAGCTCACTATGTTTTGGTCGGATGTGTGGGTTGGAGGTGTGGCGTTCAGGGAGTGCTTTAGCAGATTGTTTGATCTTTCGCTCCTTAAGGAGGTGTCTGTGTTTGATATGTGTCAGTTAGGGTGGGGGGAGGGTGGTGAGGCTAGGAAGTGGAGGCGGGGGTTGTTTGCGTGGGAGTAGGAGGTCGTGGGGGAATTATGTTTATTGCTTCAAAATGTGACGTTGCAGGTAGACAAGGAGGATAGTTGGCATTGGAACTTGGAATCGAGTAATGCTTACACGGTTTGGAGTGCTTATAAAGGCATGACTCAACATCAACATATTGACAGTACGGTCTCTACAAAATTTCTTTGGCATAAGGATATTCCGTTGAAGGTTGTTCTCTTTACTTTGCGTTTGTTCCGTGATCGGTTGCCAACTAAGGATAATATGTATCGTTGTGGAGTTATAGCTGCTGATGATAGGTTATGCGTTGGTGGTTGTGGCTCGCTCGAATCTTCCACTCATTTATTTTTACACTGTAATATATTTGGTGATGTGTAAAATCTGCAAGCGCACGATTTTACCGGAGTAGTAAAAAAGAGTATCGTTCCGACAGGGAGTTATGAATTTAATTAACTTTTAACAATGATTAGAATGAAAGTTTTAAAAGTTAAAAGGTTTGATTTTTGTTTTGAAAGAATAATAATAAAAATAAAAGCGCCTTGGGATTATTGGTTCATCTTGGTGACAAATCATTCACAAACCAAACTCCCTAGAACCTTATGTTGGACCTATCATCAGCAGCTATAAAAATAAAAGCGCCTTGGGATTATTGGTTCATCTTGGTGACAAATCATTCACAAACCAAACTCCCTAGAACCTTATGTTGGACCTATTTTCTAAAGACAAGTTTCTCTTAAGCCTATCACATCTCCTTTCGGTCTCAGTGAGTGTGTTCCTCTAGCAACCACGCCTGTTCTCATGGTTGATTGCTATTGGAATCCTTGAAGAACGAAACTTTATTTGTCTCAAGGTCTGCTAGACTATTCTCATGTTTCGCAATCCTTGTCTAATTTCACTTGTTCCAATATCAAAACTTTTTATTTCAATGCTTCGTTTTGATATTTGTGATGATGAATTAACGAGTGATAACCCTCCGTTGTCGCTTTGTGAGTTTAATACTTGTTAATTTATTATAAAAACGGTGAAATTAGATTAGAAAGTAGATTTACAAAAAATTAGGGTTCGAGGCTTGGTTTGATTAGGATTATGTCATTAGACTCATCCAACAATCCCAAGACAAGAAGAGTCTACTCACTCACGTTCATTGTAGACATATAAGAGAAGAAGAAGAAGAAGAAGAACATAAAATAACAATAAAATAAAGGTGAACTTTTATTCAAAGAAACAATTGTCACTTATTATTTTCAAGAACAAAAGATGATTATACAAGCTAGAGGGCTGCTCTATTTATAGTCTAACATTGACTTGAGCCCCGAGAATTAAATGACCAAAGTGTTGCACAAGAAACCATGAGCTCTATGTCAGAAATACTAAAATAGGCAGCTTGTCGAAGAAGCAAAAGCAGCAAAAGGACAACATGGGGCGCGCCTATGCTATATCTTGGTACAAGATCTTCAAATTTTTTGCACAAGATATTTTTGTATAAGATCTTCATATTTTTTGCATGAATCAGCTCCAATTCTCTTTTCTTTTGCTCCAAGACTCAATCTTTCAAATATTTGTTCATGAAATAAAATAACTTGCAATTGAAGTAAAATAGCTCTAAAAAGGAAATAAAAACATATTAAATCTAAATAAAATAAACTTAAATATTATATAAAAAACACTAATTATTGACTCATCATCTGCAATTTGATTCATCGTTGGTTGGGTGTCTGCTCGGTCCTTCCATGTGACCCGACGGATTACCTCATTCAGTTTGGTTCTGTTGGTGGTAATTGTTCTACGGTGCGGCACTCAATCTTGCATCTGATATGGTTTGCTACTATGTGGGAAATATGGAAAGAAAGAAATTGCAGGTTATTTAATGATAAAGTATGTCCAACTCATCAGATTGTCGACAAGATTAAGTCTCTTTCCTTTATGTGGTTGAAAGTGAAACTTCCTAACCTCGCTGTCAACTACCATGGTTGGTGGCTTAATCCGGTCACTATGTTGGGCATAGACTAATGCTACTTCTTTCTCTGTTTTTTACTTTCTGTATTTTGTTTCCATTTTCTCTGTAAATATGTCTGTGACTCTTGTTCTTTTCTTGGTACACCTTGTGCTAGGAGGAACTTTTTGATTGAGTAATATATTCCATTTCAGCCTCTTCAAAAAACAAACATGTCATGTTAAGAAGTGTCTTAAGAGTATTGTTTAAGATATATTTAAAAAAAAATTGAAAAAATAAATCAAACACATGTTAAAATCATAATTATATCGTTTTATATATAAAAGTTGCTGCTTGTATATATTTAAACAATGCATTATAGCATTTTTTTTAGCATTTTTCTTATAAAAAAAAAAAAGAACAAGTGAATTCTATTGTTAGCTGCCGATTTTTTAGATCGAAGGTTACATTTTTTATTTATTTTTTACGTTAAACATATATCTTCTAGATGCAACTGCGAAGACTAATCTCTCGAATTTTGTGAGATCTAAATGAGCGTCAAACTCTCCATAAGAGTTTTAACATTGTTGCATGTTGAAGGTTGTATTTTGAATTCAAGACCTTGATTACATTAGAAGAAACATGTATCATCTCATTTAAACGCACTTGTGTTAAGGTTACATTTGTTTGTACCAGCAACCGTCGATTTTCAGGAAGAATAAGTACACAGTTCTCGCTGTAGATTATTTGACATTCAATCATATTATTTATTTAACCTTAAATGAAAGGTCAAGATTAGGACTACCTATAATGGTTCGATCAGTGCATAAGATAGGAAAACATAATATGATACGACTATCATATCTTGATTTGATCCGTTGTTTAGTGTCACCAATAAGAATGAATAATTTAATTTTTAAACTCAATTTTAATCATATCCTACTCCCTTTTTATCCTTAATTTTTAGCGGGTTAGCAGTTCGATAGGATAGCCATCAAACATGTGTATCAGCTAAATTTGTTATATCATCGGTGTCGTTGAAATAGATGAATATGGTTTGTCACAACACGAATATGCAGAATATCTATACATATGATTTTAATCAAAATTGCATTAAAACTATCACTTGTAATTTATATGCATTAATACTACACATGTATTGCGTTCAGACGGGCACATTGTGCCTCTTTATCTGCATTTTTTATTGTGTTAATGCATATAAATTACGAACAATGTTGTTTATGAGATTTTGATTAAAATTATACTCCCTTTGTTCCTTTTTAAGTAAGTGTCTTTTTAGAAAATTAACACTAAAATAGCGATGTGTGTTTTTGTACATTTTCTTCCTATTATACCCTCGTTTCAATCCACCATTAAATTCCTATTTATTTGCACACACTTTATCTTTCCAATAAATTTTGGCTTAATAACAGTTTTAGTCTCTTAACTTTCCCAAAGTTGCGATTTTGACCCCCTAAGAAAAAACTACAAAACCGACCCCTAAATTTTGCAACTGTAGCAGTTTTGGCCCCCCAAAGCCAATTTTGACTCGATCTACGCTGACGTGGCACCGTAAGTGAGGTGCCACGTGTTATTTTTTTTTTTGCCTTGGGGGCCAAAACTACTACAGTTGCAAAACTTAGAGGGCGGTTTTGTAGTTTTTTTTCTTAGGGGGTCAAAATCGCAACTTTGGGAAAGTTAGAGGGCTAAAACTGCTATTAAGCCATAAATTTAATATGTTATCTTTCTCTCGTAACAAACAATTGTCAGTTATTATATTTTTCTACAACAAATTCATATTTTTTTTTGCACACTCTCTCATAACAAAAAATTGTCAATTTTCTAAATATTGTGCACATCTTTTTAATTATTTTAAGTCAATAAAAAAATTATTCTAACTTCACATTAGTTAAGAAAAAATTAACTTTCTTCTAACTCCTTTAATTAAAGTTAAGACTTCAACCAATTCTAGAGTCACTCTTGAAATTTTTAACAATTTACTACTCATCTTATTTATAAAATTTTAACTCTTCTTGGAACCATTCTTTGGAACAAAATTTTGATTAAATTTGAAGATAACAAGAAACAAACTTTGTTTAAAAAAAACAAACAAACTTTGTTTAAAAAAACAAACTTAGTTTTCTAAATAGATAACATTAATTAGTTTTATTAAAAAAGATAAAAGTAACTGACAAAGGGTTTATTTGACAAATTGTACCTTTAAAATATGAAAAAGACAGTTAAATAGGAACAAAAAGTTCACCCTATAAAGACATTTAAAAATGAATAGAGGGAGTATATCGATAATAGATATTTTACACTTTTACATTGTAACAAACTATACATTTTTTTTTATGGAAGAAACAAACTATACTTATCTTTTTCAATGATATCAACAACATACAAATAAAAATTCTTATTTTTTTTTGAATAAAACTGATAAAATAACATTCTTATATCAAATTTGTTTAAAATAAATACGTGGTTTTAAATTTTTAATTAAATTCTTAAGCAAGTTTGTCTATAAAAATGTTATTGTTATTTCAAGAATTTATATTATATTTGTTTTTTTTAAGGAATTATGTTTGTTATATTTCTCTTAAATTTTTTTGGCTAATCTATACATATAAGTATAGTTTGTTTTTTTTAATAGATATAATTTAACTTTTTTCAATTATTTTTGGTGGTGCAGTTTTTCCAAATCTAATTAAACTAAACTTAATCGAATGAAATTAGATTTAATTTTTCAATATTTAGATTAGACAGGTTGATCTCTCAAAAAAAAAGATTAGACAGGTTGATTTCACATTTATCTAATCTCCCATTTCCATTCAAAAGATTTATAACCCAATAATATAAATTTCTGTGAGTGAAACGAATCGTAGAATTTTATTCACTACTGTCGTGCAGAACAACAAAACACAGAGATCTATCGACCTGGTCGCTGACGAAACCGCAAACGTATTCATATCATCGTCGACACCGTACGCCGCCGATAACACCGCCGCAATCACCACTCTCCACGTTTGTTTGATCACAAATTCAGTTTCTAGCACCTTTTCTCCTCTCTGTGACTTTGAGTCTGGGAGAGTGTTGTTTTCTCTTCTCGATCATTGGTCCTATCGCCAAATCAACGATTCACCATCTGCATCTCCGATCCGAACTCGGTGAATCTCAATTTCAACTTCTTCTTCCTTTTTTATCGATCTGTTGCACTTAATTAAAGTCCAATTAATCATATACGTGTAATTGTGTAACCTGACACTAATTGATATCATAACCCTAATGATTATGTATGCATATGAATCTGGTCACACGTTAATTCAATTCTCTGTTTTATTATTACTACACGTGTTGTTTTTTCATGTATTGCATTGTTATTTACCAATTTTAACTTGTGCAGAATAAGCTATTCTAAGTTTAGTTGAGTGAGAAATAGTGATCAAAAGCATTTTGGATTTATTTGAGTTATTGTGATGATTATGTTGATTGAAGCTGTGCTTCGAAGTTTGAATTCTAGTGCATTTTGTTGATTATTGTTTGTCTTTTAACAGGCTTGGTGATGAAACAAGTGTTTTGATAATTGAAAAGTAGTTTGATTTGGATTGTTCTGTAATCTATCTATGGGGACTGAAAATCCAACTCGTCCAAACTTCCCTTCAAGACCTATTTCCTCGCCTTTTGCTGCTGCTCCTGCTGCAGCACAGACTATGACACCTTTTTCAACGACGGGTCCTGTGGCTGGATCAGAGCCTCCTTCTTTCCGACCTACTACTCCTGCACCTCCCCAAGCCCCCACACCGTTTTCATCGTCTGGACCTGCTGTTAGACCAGGGGCGCCAAGTTTTAGACCTACACCACCGGGCAGGTTTAATGATCCATCAGTGCCTCCTCCTCCTCCCCCATCGTCCAATGTCCCGCCAATGCCAACTGCTGGAGCTTTTCAGCATTATCCAGCACCACCCTTTTCGTCGACAGTTCAGCCTCCTCTTACACGGCCTCCACCCTTGGGACAACCATCAATTCACCAACATGCAAGTCAACCACCTCCCTTTCCCCCATCTATTCCACCTCAACCGCAGATGCCTTATGTTCAAATGGGGTCCCCACCTATGGGTTCAAATGTTCCTCCTCCTCAATTTCAGTCATCTGTTCCTGGATATGCCCGTATGCAGCCTGGTGCAGAAATTCAAGCTCCACCTATGCATTCCTCTATTCATGCAAATCAAGGAAATTACGGACCTCCACCACCTGCAGCATCATCTCCTTTTTTACCTCATCAAGGAGGCTATGCTTCATCACTCCCAGTGGGTACTCCAATAGGTATCCAGCCAACACAGCAACCAGGATATGTTCCCCCTACTGGTGCCATTCAGGGCTTGACAGAAGACTTCAGTTCGCTCACAATGCAAACTCGTCCTGGCACATTGGATCCACTATTTGATGCTAAAGAACTTCCAAGGCCGTTGGATGGTGATGTGGAGCCAAAGAATTTGGCTGAGATTTATCCCATGAATTGTGATCCCAGATATCTGCGATTCACTACCAGTGCAATTCCAAGCTCCCAGTCCTTAGCTTCAAGGTGGCATCTGCCTCTTGGAGCAGTTGTATGTCCACTTGCAGAATCTCCGGATGGGGTCAGTGCCTCTTTTTGCCTGTTGGATGAGCCGTAATGTAGTGGTCATCTTATTTACCTTTGTTCACTGTTCATTGTTTTCAGGACGAGGTGCCTATAATTAGTTTTGCTCCAGCTAGTGTTGTACGCTGTAGAAGATGCCGCACATACGTGAATCCTTATGTGACTTTTACAGAAGCTGGAAGAAAGTTCCGGTGCAATGTATGCACCTTGCTTAATGATGGTACCTCTTACTCCCATAGCTTTGTTTTTTGCCTTTTAACTGAGCAGTGATTATGGAAGAAAATGGCAGCAATCAAGACTCAAACCACTTTAGACAAGATTTTCATAGAGGCTCTGAAAATTCAACAATTTCTGTATCATTGCATTCTATTGGATAAGCCCAAAAGGGCACTTGATAAAAGAATGCAGATACTTAGTTTATTTCACTATATTATGTGGATTATAGTTCAGTGTTATGTCATAGAAGCTAAACTTGTTCTCTGACTTTTCTGACTCTGTATATTCATGTAACTTGTGCTTTACTTAAGATGTTAATCTATTGAGTTTTATGTGCAGTTCCTAGTGAATATTATGCACAGTTAGATGCCACCGGAAAAAGAGTTGATTTGAATCAACGACCCGAGCTTACAAAGGGTACTGTAGAATTTGTTGCCCCTGCTGAGTATATGGTGCGGCCTCCTATGCCCCCAGTATACTTCTTCCTCATTGACGTTTCCATATCTGCTGTTAGAAGTGGCATGATTGAGGTAAGCACCTCACATCTGGCTCAATGTATAGCTTGTACTGCATACCAAATCTCAGCCATTACAGTTTTCACGTTTTTTTCATGAAAAAATAAATGATTTTTTTCTTTCTGTTGTGCAATGTATGGACTTATTTTTGTTGGGAGTTAAAAATTCATGAACCTTATAGATACATGTTTGATAAAATCTGGTTTTAGTGACCATAAACAAGAGTCACATGAGTTGTTATCTTTTTATGTATCTTGTCTCAGACTAGTTCAATTAGAGAAGAATGTGGTCTGTGTACCAAATTACTCATCAATATGGTTTTCTTTTCATGGAACTTTTATACATATCTCTTAGGTGATTTTAACTATTCAAAACTCCTCCATTCTTTAAGTAAATTTAATGATAGCTGGAACTCATAATTATTGGTGTATCTTATGTCTTATGTCTTTGAGGGTTGCATTGCATATTATGCTTTTCCAGCGTGTTTGTGTAGTTTTTGTGGAAAAACTTTTAGAATACATGTTTTATTGGGGATTATTTACCAAAAGTAATTTTCCAGGAAGAGTTATGCTTATGTATTGCATATGCAAATTTGTACCAGTATACCTAAAATTCAAAACTTATAAGTGAAATTTTCTCAAAGTAACAGTTACTTCTTGGTAAACAACTTTTTCTTGCCAACTCTTAAGTTGTGGAATGCATTTTGTATTTGGGGTTACACAATAACTTATTTATCCCAACTATTTTGAAGGTGTTGGGCACATGTTGTCTTGATTTCTGATGTTATTGTTCTTAATTCAGGTTGCGGCCCAAACAATCAAGTCCTGTTTAGATGAGCTGCCTGGCTATCCACGAACACAAATAGGGTTTGCAACTTTTGACAGCACTATACATTTTTATAACATGAAGGTTTGTTCTTTGTAGTACTATTAGCATAGTGCATTACCGCTGTCAATGTGTCTATGCTTCCCTCTTATTTGGCCTTGATTTGTACTAATCATTCTGTGTATCATGCTATTGCAGTCAACCTTGGCTCAGCCACAGATGTTGGTAGTCTCAGATCTGGATGACATATTTATTCCACTGCCAGACGATCTTCTTGTTAATTTATCCGAGTCAAGAAGTGTGGTGGAAGCCTTCCTAGATAGTTTGCCAACTATGTTTCAAGATAATGTTAATCTGGAATCAGCTTTCGGTCCTGCTCTTAAGGCTGCTTTCATGGTTATGGTATTGTTTATATAATTAACTTCTATTGTGATTCATGGTTATGGTATTGTGTATATAATTAACTTCTATGGTGATTTTTTAAAACATAATTTCCTTTGCTAGTTTTACCCCCATAATAAGTAGTGAACTTGATACATTTGATGTAAATTGCTATTAATTGAACCAATAGATTGGTTTTATTGATAGTCTAATAGTTTAATTGGATCATGGTTATGGTATTGATATAAGCTCTACAAGGGATGTTGAGTGTTGCAATTGCAGACCTAGTTTTATTGATAGGCAAAGCTTTAACAATAGCCGAAAGATATATTGGCGTGTGCTTTAATTTTTTTTAAAAACAATGCAGATCTGTTGCTTCCAGATTTAAAATCTATAAAGCGTTGTGGTAGGAATTGTATGACCCTGTTACCTGTACTAGTTGTTTCACATCTCTTTGGGATTGTGATAGGAAATGCTTTGTCTCATTTAGGAGGGAATAACAGACCTGATATTTGAAATTGGAAGTCCAACATGTAGAATTGTCATATTCGCACACTGCCTTTTTTCCTTTTATCTTATTGCAAATTAGAATTAGACAGCTCGATATTTAAGCTTTGGTACACTGGCAAAGTTAGTTCGAGAAATGCGGTAGGCATTATTATTGAGAAGGAGAGGAAGGATATTGTGGATGTAATAAAGATGGGAGATCATATTATGACCCTAAAATTTGTAGTTGGACAAGACACTTTTAATGTTATTAGTGGTTACGCACCTCAGGTAGGGTTAAAACACCTTAAATTTAAGTTCTGAGAGGATTTAGAAAACTTTATTTAGGATATACCACTAGTCGTAAAGTTGTTTTCTAGAAGGGGATCAAAATGGGCATGTAGGGAGTGTATCAAGATAAATGCAAAGGTTAAATCCATCCTAGATTTTTTGGTGTCTTTTGATTAATACTTGCTTTAGGAAAAGGGAGGAACATCTTATCACATACAAGAGTGAGGTGACATGCTCTCAGATAGATTGCTCTCTTATTAGGAAATCAAACTGAAAGATTTGTTTGGACTCTAAAGTCATACCAGGAGAGAGCTTGGCTATTAAACATAGATTATTGGTTATGGATGTAAGAGTTAAGAGGGGAGCAAAGAGAAGAAGTCACAATGGGGATCCTCGAATCAAGTGGTGGCATTTGAAGGGTGAAGAACAAAGGATTTTCCAACACAAGATTTAGAGGGAGGATTCAGGCAGCCACAAGAAAGTGCAAATGATATGTGGGACCAGATGGTACATGTGATTAGAAAAGTAGCAAAAGAAACTTTGGGAGAATCAAAATGTTTTGGACCCGGGTGTAACGAATCTTGGTGGTGAACCGAAAGTGTTCAAAGTAAGGTTCGAATCAAAAGGGAATGCTTTAAAGCTTGGTCCAAGTGTAAAAAATATCAACACTTGGGAAAATTTTAACGAAGCTAAGAAAGAGACCAAGAAGGCGGTGAGATAACGAAGCTAAGATAGAGACCAAGAACGCAGCGAGCGAAGCAAGAACTCAAGCTTTTGAAAGGTTATACCAATCCTTCGGCACCAAGGAGGGAGAAAAAATTATATATAGGCTTGCTAAGGGGTGGGAAAGAAAGATAAGAGACTTGGATCAAGTGAAGTGTATAAAGGATGAAGAATGTAGAGTTTTGGTTCATGAAAAAGATTTAAAGGATAGATGGACTTACTACGACGTGTGATAGAGCGATATTGGATGGATAAAAAAGACTTGCACTTAGTTTGCATTGATCTGGAGAAGGCGTATGGTAGAGTATCTAGAGAGATTTTGGTGTAAACTAGACTTAGGTGGTTTCGGCATGCAGAGTGAAGACTTGTAGATTCTGTAGTAAGGAGAGTAGATCAGATGGAGGGTAGTTAAATCACTAGAGGCAAAAGAAGACCTTGAAAAACTATTAGAGAAATTATTAAGATCTAGAGATTAATGAGTTGGATAAAAATATGGTATATGATAAAACATTATGGCGTTGTTTGATCCATGTCGTCGACCCCACTTGTTGGATAAGGCTTGGTTGTTGTTGTTATTGTCCTTTTGCAAATTATGGAAAGTCTGCCCTCAGTTGTTTCGTTACAAGTAATATCTTTTGTGTATTTTGTATTTAATAGAGTATATAAATTTTTGATAATCTGTAGCATTTAAATCACTTAGTGAATGTGTCTGTTGGGAATAGACAACTGTAGTTAGCTGAAACAGTTAATTAGCTTGACAATTAGTCTGAGTGGGATCAAAATTGTATAAATAATAGGAGCGGAGGAAGAGTGAGGGGTGATTCTGAGGGAGGAGATCCATGTCCTTATTATCATGTTGATAGTGATACTGGTCATAAGACATTCTTTTTCTAGCGAAGGTTGTCCCTCAACCCTAATCCAGTTCTGTCAATAAACAAGTTTACTTGTGTTAAAACAACCAAGTGTGTGCTGAAACTTTCAATATTTTAAGATTTAATACCTTGCTGAATTCCAAGTTCCAATGTGGTGATGGAGCTTTGCTCACAAAGTCACTTAATAAATTAGATAAACCATAGATAAATCAAGTTGCACTCCTTGCATAATGGGGTGTGACATGTGGCTATCTAAACTTAAGAGAACACTATCTACCTTGAATTTGTTGACTTTTGAGTGCATTTTTTCTTGTGCATTTGACAATTTCATTTTCTTATGCATTACTCTGTTATGGTCTTTCCATGCTTCTGCAGAGTCAACTTGGAGGGAAATTGTTAATTTTTCAAAATACACTTCCATCTCTTGGTGTTGGTCGCTTGAAATTACGGGGAGACGATTCACGTGTTTATGGGACAGATAAAGAACATGGACTGAGACTGCCCGAAGATCCATTTTATAAGCAGATGGCTGCTGAGTTTTCTAAGTACCAAATCTCAGTAAATGTGTATGCATTCAGTGATAAGTACACTGACATAGCCTCCTTAGGTATTTTATTTTCCTTCAATTTCTATGTATTTTATTTTCCTTCAATTTCTATGTATTTCCTCATGCCATTCTATTGTTAAACCTGTTACTCTTGATTAGAATCTGGAAGATTGATATATTTGATGATTCTTCAGTTGTGGCATTGTTTTATGATGACTTAATGACATGAGTTTATGGGCTTCAACTATGATTTGATTATAAACTGATACTCTAACTCATGGATCTATTTGACTATGAACTAGTCTGTAGATGCTCAAAAAGAATTCACAAGTTATGTGTTGATTGTAGTAGCTATATCTGTAAACAATCAATGTATCCCCGTGTCCCGATGTAATTCTGTCAGCATTTGCGGTCTTCTAAGCATATAGTCTTGCGCGCTGATGATCTTATACTTGAAGTAAATTATGTTTTTTTTTTCCTGTCTGTTTAGGAACTCTGGCAAAGTACACTGCTGGTCAAGTGTATTACTATCCAGCTTTCCAATCAGCCATTCATGGGGAGAAATTGAGTCATGAATTAAGGAGAGACCTCACCAGAGAGACTGCATGGGAAGCTGTAATGCGTATCAGATGTGCAAAAGGTTTGTGCATTCATTTTGTGTTGGAAATACTTACCTTCCTTTCCTCCTTTTTGTTACATGCAATGCGTATATACAATTTAGCATATATAAGAACAAACATATACTCATACACATATAGTAGATGATCGTTGCCTATGTTTTTAGGTGTTCGTTTCACAACTTATCATGGAAACTTCATGCTAAGGTCCACAGATTTGTTAGCACTTCCAGCTGTAGATTGTGATAAGGCCTTCGCCATGCAGTTATCACTTGAAGAGACATTATTGACAACTCAGACTATTTACTTTCAAGTTGCATTGCTGTATCCTTTCTTCAAGAATTCTTAAGATGAATTCTAATATACTCATGAGCTTTATTGGTAATGATAAAGTTTATATATATATATATATTTGATATTAATTTTCAAAGGTAGTTTGTACTTTTGAATCATTCTGAAAATTACATTTTTTCTTTTATTTAAAAAAATACTTTTTTTTAACTACCGCTAATTGGCCAACATATATTCAATAAACAATACACACGAGGAGGGGGGAGTGTGGAGACTCGGGATCGAACCCGGGGTTCCACATAAAATGTCCTCACAGTCAAACCACTGGGCTGTAACAACGGGGACATTTTAAAAAAAAAAAATAGCAGTATTTATTCTTTTTTATTTGTAGGCCAGTCTGCTATTTTTACTTCTTTTTTTTTCATAATACATCGAGCTCATCTTTATCATGCTTTGTTTTTACTATTTCTCTTCTCCTTTTAAACAATTGTATGAATGTTTACCATGCTTAATATTCAGTTAAGTTCAGTAAGTCAGGATGATTAGTATGCAAATTCTTTTAAATCTGATGTATCCCTAACAACAAAATAGTTATACTGCATCCTGTGGAGAAAGGCGTATCAGAGTACACACAATGGCAGTGCCAGTAGTTACAGACTTGGCAGATATCTATCGCCTGGCTGATACTGGTGCAGTTGTCTCTCTATTTTGTAGGCTAGGTAAGATAAACCAAACTTCTGGACTTATATTCCGATCTGGTTGTTTCTATCTTCTTATACGGTTGTTATTTGCAGCAATTGAGAAAACATCGTCCCAAAAACTGGAGGATGCACGGAATGCTGTGCAACTAAGGATTGTGAAAGCCCTCAAGGAGTATCGAAATCTTTATGCTGTGCAACATCGCTTGGCCAACAGGATGATATATCCAGAGTCTTTAAAGCTCCTAAAGTTGTATGGATTAGCTCTTTGTAAATCAACGGCTCTACGTGGAGGGTATGGCGATGTTTCATTGGATGATCGATGTGCAGCAGGACATACAATGATGACTCTACCAATAAAAAAATTGTTGAAACTTCTCTACCCTAGCTTGATTCGACTTGATGAATATCTTCTGAAGGTATGTTTTACCCGCCCTTGATAGTATATACCAATAATAGGGATAAACTGTCTGATTTATTTTTGTTTGTGTTGTAGCCATCCATACAAGCTGATGACTTAAAAAGTATCGAGAGAAGGTTACCTTTGACTGGGGAGAGCTTAGACTCTAGGGGCCTTTATTTATTTGATGATGGCTTCCGATTTATTATATGGTTTGGTAGGGTGATTTCACCTGATATAGCAAAGAATTTACTCGGTGCAGACTTCGCGGCAGAATTATCAAAGGTATTGTTTATTCATTCTGTACAAACCTAGGTTCATAATAGGTTTATTTTTCTAGGCAGAGGAGAGAGGGTGATCGAGAATAAGAGTTTATTATAGGCTGTTGTCATGTTCAAATTTATCTTGGTTACTTTTTGGATATATTTTATTCTTGTTTTGTATTCTAGTGTATATACAACTGTTGAATGATAAATAATTGTCACAAAGATCTTGCTTGCCAATTTTTATTCTTGTTTTCCATAGTTGAATTCAAAGTATATTATATTATGGAGTTTTTTACGTACACAGTAAGTGAAACACTTTTATAGTCTCATCTAATCGGAGCTCACATTTTTACCATTTCATATTAAAATAATTTAATTAAAAAGGAAAAACTAAAACAATTTGAATTATTCCTTGCAAGTCGTTCAACAACTCTCCTCTCACATAACATAACTCTCCTTGTTGTTCTCACACTGCTGGATGAACAACCATTGGGAAGTGATAGACAAGAAAAAATCATTTGAATTGACAATTTTGTAATTTGAAAACTCCTCGTTGTTCCTCCTTTACTTGTCTATAACAACAACCAAGCCTTATCCCACTAAGTAGGGTCGGTTTCCTCCTTCGTTTGTCTAGTTGAACAAAATTTGAAATTAATCTGTTGCTGTGTTGTTTCTTTTAACAGGCTACTCTCCATGAGCATAATAATGAAATGTCAAGGAGGCTGATGAGGGTACTTGAAAAATTAAGAAATGATGATCGTGCATATTACCAGCTGTGCCACCTTGTGAGGCAAGGTGAGCAGCCCAAAGAAGGATTCCTCCTCCTTACAAACCTTGTTGAGGACCAGATGGGTGGTAACAATGGGTATGTTGATTGGATGCTACAGATATCCCGACAAGTGCTACACTCATAAAATATATAGGTACGGATTGTAATATTCTGAATACCTTGTCGCGTGTTTGACTAGAAAACTGTGGCAAATTCTTTAAACTTTCTGTTTTAGTGATTTGAAGGCAGGGTTTGGGTTCTAGCTTAGGAAGGTAGGGTTTGTGTATGATTTTTTTGTTTGAATGTTCTATATATATAGTGATAATGATCTGAACATAATCATATATTTATATACCGATTCCCTTTTGACAGATTCTTCCCCATGCTAGATAAGCAGAGTTTTGTCAGACTTGTTATCTGTTTCATAAGTGAGGACCATTTCTTTCTGCTTCGGGAATAGGTTGAATCTAGCCGTTAGGGTGCTTGGATTCTTGACATGGCTAATTGGTTGTGACTCCTAAGAAGGAAGCTTCTAAGAGACTGTTGGTTCAACCTTGAATGTGTCAAATAGATGAACTCTACCATAGTGATTGAATTAAAATGCGCTGTCATGTCGTTCAGTCCTTGATAGAAGCAAAACAAGTAAAGAAACAAAATTTTCCCTGTATTTTTCCTTGTGAGATAAGTTTTTTCCTTTTGTTGTCAGTTTATGGTTATTCATTCATTTTGTAGAAAAAGAAAATAGACAGAAAGAAGATATGACACGTCCAAATCAGTCTGCGAAATATTTAATTTTGTTTTGTGACGATGGTTATGTATTTTGATTGATATTAGTGTTGAAACTTTTTTTCTTCCTGATTACGGCTCGTGTTTATCTGCAATCTTTTTTTTGTGTTCTCCAAATTCTTTTTTGCGTTAATGTGTGTAATTAGTGAACAATATCTTTTATGAAATTAGTTTGATCATGAACAATATTTTTTATGAAATTAGTTTGATTTTAATTAAAATTATATGTATAGATGTTTGTGATTTCAAATTGTAACATGCTTATCTTTTTAAATTACACCAATAATATAACAAATAAAATGTAAAATTTTATTTTTTTAATGACATCAACAATATAAACATTATTATAGAAAAATTTATGTAAGGGTAAAATTAGAATAATAAATAATCTAACTCAATCTCTTATTCTTTTTATACATTGTTATAGACAATATTTTGTTTAAGCTTGATAGCAGTTTTGGTCTCCTTATTTTCATCTTTTTGTGAAATCGATCCCTGTTTTAAAGTTCGACAATTTTCACCCCTCTATCATATTTTTTTAACCAAGAAAGATGATGTGATAGGTTTTAAATGTCTTCGAATAAGATATGAAGATGGAAAACTATCAATATCGATGAAATTGTAAGAAAATTACTTTAAAAATTTCATTTAAAACATGTTATATCACCATATTTTAGACAAAATGTTATATAGATGGACCAAAACTGTCGAATTTTAAAACAGAGGATTAAGTTAGCAAAATTGTGAAAATAGGGAGGTTGTTACTATTTTATGGGATTTAACTATTTTTTTAATTAATAATTTAAATAATATTATAAAAAAGAAAAAATATTATAGAAAAATACTTTTAATGAATGGTAAAATTCAAATCTAAGGCCTTTTTCTTTTTATACCACAGTCTTCAAATATAAGACCCTTTTTGAAAAGAAAAAAAAATGGGAATTAAGAAAGTTGATTGTTGAATTAATTTTGTTGACAATTATTATTTTTTTACATGTTTACCCTTTAAGAGAGAGAATTAGTTCATGTTTTCATGGAAAATTTATATATTGCAGAAAAATATGTAACATAAATAGGGATATAATGATAAAGAAATGATTAATGCACATTAAAATTTAAAAGGGGTCTTATAAAATAAGATAAGGGAAAAACTGAAAGAGTTTTATAATTAAGGACAAAGGTAGAATACTTGCTTCCCGCTCGTTATGGAATGATCACTCCCAGATTGCATGGGGTTATGTGCACATCGGGAAGAAGTTTTTCTCGTTTACTTGGTTTTTTGGGAGTTAAATTTGTCGTTAATATTGATCAAATTTTGGAAATATTTAAATTTAAATTTCCCATTTTTAATGTTTTGAATTAGGAAAATTCTTTGGTACACTAAAGTTTTGTTTGACATCTAAGCAAAATTAATTTAAATTTAGGAAATGCTAACCATCGTCTCCGGAACACTGTTTAAGGACCACAAAATAGTAAATATTTTTAAAAATACGTGTATTTAATGCATTGAAAATTAAAATATTTGACTTTTTTAAAGAATAATTACTTAATTTAGAATCCTTAAGACGTGTTCCGAAAACACTTGTTAGCAAGAGCAAAAATTTAAATCTACTTCAAAATAATTAGGAAAATGAAGACTTCAAAATGATTAAAATAATGAAATTTTGGAGTTTCTTCTGTCAAAAATAAAGAAATTTTGGAGTTTTCTAATTGTGGTACAAATTAATTATGAAATGTTTAACGAATTTTTTTAACCTTATATGAGATAAAAATATGAAAAATCTCCAATAACAGAGTTAGAATTTGTGTGTATGTGTGTTTTGTTTTACATTATCATTTTTCAGACTTCACGTATATTTTTAACAAGCTAAAATGAGAAATATTATAACAACGAAAGTGCACTACCCGATACAAGGTGTGTCAAAGTAGAGCATTTTTCAGACTTCACGTATATTTTTAACAAGGTAAAATGAGAAATATTATAACAATGAAAGTGCACTACCTGATATAAGGTGTGTCAAAGTAGAGCACATAAAGTTAATTACAATAGCAAAAGCAACCGAACCCAAAAAAGTAGCACAAGGATGCAGAAAAGAAGAGAAGCTACACGGTGAAACTCATGCATGGTAAATGGTTCGGCCACTACACATGATAATCAAAAGCAAAATTAGAACTCTTTGCCTTTAACTATAAAAAAGATAGCAGCATAACTTTATCAAACAACGGATGTCTTTGTTAGCGAATATTTTGTTACCCCGTCAATTAAAACAATTAGCCCGATTTTTAAATAAAATATGCGTAATTAAATTTAATCTTTTTTAAGAGAAAAACATACCACCTTTAAAAAAAAAGAAAAAAACATATGTAATTAATTAATAATTTATTTGAAAATGTATCACATATTTTATTTGACAAACCAGACTTGGACTCTAATTATTCACGTGGTAGACGTGCGCATAATACTTATATTGTATTACGAAGTAGTTGTTCATCTGCGGGGATAGCTCAGTTGGGAGAGCGTCAGACTGAAGATCTGAAGGTCGCGTGTTCGATCCACGCTCACCGCATTTGTAACCTTTTTATTTTTTTTTTCTTTTTCGAGCTGAGTATTATGTGGTCGGAATTGTGTCATGGATGCGTTTTGTCGTTATGACCTAAGATGTATATTTCATTAGTTTTGAGAACCGTAATTATGTATGGAACATTTAGTACGTCTAATTAGGTGTCAATCCATTTTTAAACCTTAAAACTTTGCTCAACAAATAAGCATGATTGTTGATGCCTTTGAACTACCTTTTTTTTGTTATTTGCCTTCTGTTTTTGTTTCCTCTTCACCGTACATAGTATTCTGGTTTGCTTCTTGCATACAATTGAGAGTTGCTTCTTTTTCATTACATCATAGGAATACATAATATGGATAACCAATATCAACACTGGTGAACTGTCATACCAATATGCTCACAAAGTAAAAAAATAAAACAAAACAGCACATGTATCGGTAGATTATTATAGTTGATAACATACAAAGCTGAAAATCAATGCTTTTCAATTAAAATCATAATAATCATTGTCATGTAACTCTAGTGCGGATGAAGACAGAAAAAGTCTAATTGTTGATTCTGGCAATCGGTAGAAAGCTTTCCTTATAAACTATTAAACACCAAGCTCTTCAATTTTCTGTGTGCTTAAATTAAACGAAACTAGTTCATCCTCTTCTTTTTTAAAGAATATATCACCCTTCTTACCAATTCTAATAGGATGGTTGACACAAGACAAAGGACCCACAATAACGAGTTTGGTCCATGACTCCTTCACTCCAATTTCACCTAAAATTGATATGTGAAAAGTACCGGTGTTTAAATAATTTGAAATACATCCAATTGATCCATTTAACACATTTAAGTGTCTAAACACAACACAACTCTAGAATCAATATCATCCATATTTGAAGGTATTAATGTTTTCACAAATACCTCATTGCTCAAGTCAAATGAAACCAAATAAACTTCATCATGTGTTTCACTTTCACCCCACCAGTGGCACACTCCATCTGCATACACTTGAACACTTACATTACAATCATATTGTGTAGGCATATGATCTATATCAAATTTCCACCAAGAGTTGCTTTTCAGAGAATATATCTCCCACAAGGAAGAGTGATATCCATCTTTCCATGTCTCAACCTCATCTTCGTCGGTTTTTGGGAAGAATATGTCGAATCACCTTATAGTCATCTCTAACTTGATCATAGCCAAATCCATGAAGACTAATACTGGGATGCCAACATGGAGAATCAAATGCAAAAGGACTCGGAGGAGTAACTTTGAATTCACCTGTAGCTCTATTCCACAATACAACTCTCCATAATTCTTGAATACAATGAATGTCCCCAACTCTCTCCGTGTCTTCAATACAAAGAATTCCATTAACACTGGCATTGCCATAAATATTAAAGTTAAAGTCAAATTGCTCTTGAAAAGGATTTGGCCAATCCAATTTGACAATATTATCAAACCTCTCACGGCAAGAGAATACAACGCAGACGCATATATGCGACTAATACGCCATAGTGTAATATGATGCGATAGAAGAGATGTATCATCGTTATAAGACTGATCATTAGATAAGAAATTTCTTTGAAACATATTCATGAAATAAGAGTTTTCAAATAAGAGAGACCATGATTTACGTACACAACGGAATCTAATCAAAGATTTCCATGTCTCCATGTCTCAACCTCATCTTCGTCGGTTTTTGGGAAGAATATGTCGAATCACCTTATAGTCATCTCTAACTTGATCATAGCCAAATCCTTGAAGACGAATACTGGGATGCCAACATGGAGAATCAAATGCAAAAGGACTCGGAGGAGTAACTTTGAATTCACCCGTAGCTCTATTCCACAATACAACTCTCCATAATTCTTGAATACAATGAATGTCCCCAACTCTCTCCGTGTCTTCAATACAAAGAATTCCATTAACACTGGCATTGCCATAAATATTAAAGTTAAAGT
>Ga0228711_1003907_pt1 | contig 23140 bp, 27 predicted proteins | sample MedpolnodulmetaG_2_FD_177996 | JGI IMG/M metagenome (GOLD analysis project Ga0228711, IMG submission 177996) | Root nodule microbial communities from Medicago polymorpha collected in Santa Monica, California, United States - brown nodules | ecosystem: Host-associated > Plants > Roots > Nodule...
AGCCGGCTACAACTTCTCGCTCCTCCTCAACTGGTTGAGGCAATTTTTTTGGCTGCTCTTCGCCTGGGTGCACGCCGCAGCCAATCCGAACGCTGCTTAGCGCCGATCATTGTTCACGGTCGACTAACAAGATAGCCCAGCACCTAATTTGAGACTTGGCATTTAAATCGAGATTCTGGCTTCGCTTTTGGCATTTAATATGAGATTCGCCGCCGGGGCAACCGGAAGGCGTCCGGCACGGAAAATCCACCGAATAGTCTCAAATTAGGTGCCATCACCAGCCGGAACGGGCGCATTCTCACAATTAAACGCCAAACGACACCGCAGCCGCAGGGCGATAAATCGTCATATCGCGCATTATCTCGGTATAGCCAACTGTCCCAGCGATACGCTCTTCTTCATCCTCTGAGAGGTCCTCTCCCCACGCTCGAGAAATAAGTGTTCGCACCAACGCGGCAACGTTCGAGTCACTCCATTTCGGCTGGCAGGTGAGCGCGCTCGGCCACGCCAAGTTGCTCGTACGGAGGATGCCACCGTCGTGTCCCAACACGATCGCAACCTCGGCGTTCTGGGTGAAATCTTCACGGAATTCCTTCGGATGAACACCATCTCGATCTTCGTCATAGTCAAAGTCGCCACGAAAGCTAATGATAAGCTCTTCGACTGATCGGAGCTTTCCTTCGAACTCCGAGATGTTCAGCCAGTCACTTCCCCATTTGACGATTTTCAACGTTCCTATTTCGCCGCCACATTCGAGAACCACCTCAGCCGACCGAGCCTGGTGCACTTCGTCCAAGACCAACTCCGAAATCAGGAGAGCCTGGTCCGAAGCCCACGCTGCGAGAGCCTCCTTGGAAACCAGCGGCTGAGCCGCGTCTCGGGCGGCGGTAACCGCCTCGCCCAACAATATCCCTTGGACGTTGTAGATTCGGGTCGCACGCAAGCCTGCGATGGTCACCCACCCTCCATCGGCCCTGTAGGAATACTTCGACGGGTGGATGAAGGCACGGCCAAATATGGTGCCGTCGCTGCCGACTATCGGCCGCATTAGAGCGCGCTCGGTCTTCCGACTTTCGATATCCGACCGGTCCGCGAAGGGGTCAATGCGCCTGACGAGATCCGCGTCGGTTATCTTCAACCAATCACCAGGATGAATAACTGGTGCTGTCTCGTCTCCTTCCCTCGTTGCCAACGAAACATCGAGATTAGGTGCAACAGCTCCCACCAAGACAGAAAGCGGGATAGAACTATTTGAATATGGCCCCGTCGAAAGCAAACCGCCTGGCTGAAACGGATCGGTTTTCAACATTACCTCGATCCGCGTGCCACCATCGATCGGAGCATCGTCCCTTTCGGCGGGCGAAAGAATGGGACGTGAGCTTGTTCCGTTACGGAACTCTAGGAGGCGACCGGTTTCCTGCCCTTTATCGCAGCGGCGCGAATAGACGCGAACGACCGGCCCTAGCATGAAGACAGAAAAGAACCCGATGCCGAAACGGCCGATGGCGTGCATGCCCGATGCCATCAACCCCGGAAACTCTTCCATGGCCATTGGTGACCGCCAGAAAGAGGTGCCGAAGTCCAACAAAGGCCCAGTGAGGACTTGCTCGGACATACCAATTCCCGTGTCTTCGACGACCAACCAGAAATTCTCGCCTCGCTGCGGCAAGCTGACGACTACCTCGCCCCAACTGCTCGAACGCCTTTGGAATTTTCGCCTTGCTTGCACGGCATCGGCCGCGTTCTGAATCAGTTCGCGCAAGGCCACTGTCGGATCATTGCCGTATAACTTCGAGCCGCCGAGATTCTCTACGATGCGGGGAACGTCAGACACCTGAAGTCTCGCATCGACCGGTCTCCATCCCCTCGTCTTGACCGTTCGAGCAAGGATTTCAGGAGAGCCCGCACCTTTGACACGACGAGCCTTCAGCACTTCCCTGCCTCTGCTTTGCAAGAGAAGGTCGACGTCTCGTAGCTCTCGATCTACGGCGTTTAGCGTATCGCAAGCCAGCCACCATGCCTCTGCCTCGTCCCGCGCAAACGGCTGCCCGGTGGTAAACACAATCGCGTCGAGCTCGATATGTGGTCTGGCCAACCGTTCCTGAAAAGCCCAGTGCAATGCAGAAACGCCCGACGGGTTGGTGATCGTGCGAAGAAACCGCGGCGCGCGGCGGCTGTCTAAATGCAGCGCGTCCGCGACGCGAAGCAGGCATGCAAGCTTAACCCGGTCGACGAGATTTTTTGTTCGATTTGCAAGCGCCCCGAGGTCTTCAGAAAGCTCTTCTTCCAACCGGTGCACAGACCACCAGTGACTGTGCGCAATTTGGCCGATCGTCGGTCCATAGAACTGGCGGAGGTCGGAATCTTCAATGAGGAAAACTTGTTGTCCATCGGCGGACTGCCATGATTGTTCAGCGAGAATTTCGGCGCGTTGGGCGTGCAGCCGTCGCAGGACATCTGGCACAATCTGTCGAACGATTGCTTCTGGCGGACTGGAAGCGTCAAACTCACCGACACCACTCTCTTCCGCCGCGAGCATCATCCTCGCCACAGCGTCTTTCCAAGCGATTGTTGTCTGGATTTCTGGAAACCCACCGGGATAAGCGGCCAAACTCATTGCCGCGTCATGCAGTAGAATGCTAGCGCCTAGAACGAACGCTTCTGCAGGATTCACGTTGACCGCCCCCTCGGCAACCGACGAGGCCGTGTCCCAAAGGGCGTCGAGGTGAGAAATGTCGTGAACGGTCATACCTGGCAGATCGACTGCTATGCGCGAGACGAGATGCGCAGCACGTTCCCGAATGGACAGGTATTGTGTCTTAAAGAATTCCTGTTCGTCCGTGCTGGAATCTGAGCGCGGGTTTAAAAATGCCTGCCGCCACAGCCATGTTTGGCGAAAATCGGGTCCACTTACAGTCATGCTTCTCCCCAGCCGGCCACATCGCAAATTATCGCAACGCGGCTCCAAATCTCGTCCTATTGCTGGCTTCACTCATCGCCGATCAAGTTTTCTGTAATACCTCTTCTGCCCATTCGCGGGATCAACATACGTGAAGCAGTCGGCGAGGCTGTCGATGCTTTGCAACACACCAAGCAAAGCGTAGGCGTTGAAGGGGGTTCCGGCGCCTGTCTCGTAGTGGCTGACGAAATTGCCCATGATTGACGGCGCATGGTGGTTCTGCAGATCGGCGATCTGCTGAGGTGCCAGGATGCACCGATTCGCCGCCTGATACAGCGTCACGGCCTCGGTAATGGCGTCGATATAAGTGGACAACGTTCGCTTATCGCCTCTTGTCGCATAGTCGGGTGGAACTGGGATCTCGAGCTTCGAGATGACCTGCCCCAGCTTGTATTCGAGATATTGGCGTAGGAACGGCGCGCCGATATCGAGTTGTCCCGCGTTGAGGTATTGAAGTGCCTGGGCCTTGAGACGGTCCGCCTCCTGCGATGACACCATGAGTCGGCCCTTCGGCGGCATTCCTTGAAGTTTCTGGTGATGCCAGTCGGTTGTGCCGTTCAGCTTGTCGAAATATTTCTCCAGGCTCGTGTCGTGGCTGAGAAATAAACTGCAAACTATCTGGCACCGCGCCGTAGCGCAATAGTGTGCGCATCCCGTCCATCAACGCGAATTGATGGCCGGCGTCAAAGCTCGACGTCACGTCGTCGAGCACCATGAACCGCGGGACGCCACTGTGCTTTATCGCGGCGGCCAAGAAAATCGAAGCGGCCACGGCATTGCGATAACTCTCCGAGAGCAACGCCCGTGCGCTGAGGTCGTGCAAACCGAAGAAGTCTGCAAGCGTGAGGTCCACATTCTCGCTGTTTTGGGCCCGTATCAACGTTGGTTTGACGTCCGGCCCGCCGCGCACAAATTTGCCAAACAGATCCTGACAAGAGGTCTGGATCTCACCGATCCGCTCGTTCGCCAATGTCGCTTCCGCGTCGGCAAATGATTGGCCAGCCTGGGTGATGAATGACTTCCAGCGGTTCAGAAGCTTGAGCCTGTCCCGCTTCGCCTTCAGCGTCGGCTCCGCGGTTTCGTATTCGAGGACCGCATCGCGGAACTGCTTTGCGAAACTGAGGGTACGAGTCACCTGCACAAGCGAGGGCGGCAACTGCGCTTGCAGAGTGGCCGTCTCCTCCTGCGCGCGCTCGAGAGCGCTCGTCCGTAGCTTTTCTAGGTCGGACAGCCGTTCCTTGATCTTCTCCAGATCAGCAGTAGCCACCTCGCCCTTCTTCGCCGCAAGATCGAAGGCTACATGTAGCCGATCACTCGTGCCGATCGCCATGGCCGGGACCTCTTCGATCTGACGAAGCTTGGAAATCCCCGGCGCTGTCGAAACCTCTTTCGCGAGTTCGGCGCCGAGTTGGGCGGCTGCGTCATATAGGGCGATCTTACCGTCCAACTTGGGCTTCAGCGGCGCGTCACTCTTTGCCTCACAAACGGGGCACTGTTTTGGATCGTGCCAGTCAGTTCCCGTGACGACCGTCAGCGCATCCCGTAATAGAGCGTGCAGCGCCTCAGCGCCGACGGCACGCACTGCCTCATCCCGTTTCTTCGCGAGATCGATCAGCCGATCGACATCGCTACCGTCGGCCCCCACGACAGCGATCACCGACAGCGACGCCACCGCGCCCGTCAGCACATCGAGCGTCTTTCGTGCTTCTCCACCTTCCTCCTTCTCGATCGCCTTCTCTGCAGCGTCGAAATCGAGGTCCATGACCGACCCCTCATCCACAAGCGGCTTGAGCAACGTGATACCGGACAATGCCGCAGTGACTGCGGTCTTCAGATCAGCGAGCTTGTCGATGGCGGCGCCGCCTGCCCCCGCCACTTCGTCATGAGCGGCGATGACGCGTCTTTCGACGCCGCTCAGCGCACGCGCGCCGGTAGTCATCTCGGCGTCAAGAGTAGAAAGCCCGAGGTCGCTGTTGATGTTCTGCGTCCTCTTCGCACCGTCGAGCGCTTGCCGAAGCCGGGAATAACGGCTCAGCCCCACGAGCGACGCGAAAGACCGACCCCGATCCAACGCCGAAATGTCGACCAATTTGGCAAACCGCCCATAGTCGACAAGGACGAAATCCTCCTGCAGGCCAACGAGGAATTGCTGGGGATCCGTATGGCCGGTCGGTGATGTCGCCAGACGCGCGCCGTTGGCCGCACGCGTCACTTTGATCGTGACATCTGCTGTCCCGTCATCGCTCACGAAGGTTAGGTCGATCGTCGCCTGCTGGCCGGGATGAAACTTGTTGACGATATAGCTGTCGCCTTGTTCAGCGTCCTGCATCGCCTTTAGACGCGGAACCGTGCCATAAATGGCATAGTGAATGGCTTCAAATATCGAGCTTTTCCCGACACCATTCGGCGCATGTAGCGAGTTGACGGCATCCGTTTAAATTTGAGGACTAGCGGGTCGCCGTCATTGTTGATCCCGCGAAAGCCCTCGATGGTCAGAGCACCGAGAAAATAGCGGGTCACGACTTATCGCCCTCCGGGGGCTTCGCCAGGGTGTCTAGCGCGGTCAAAACTGCCTTGTGAAACTCGCCGATCGTTGCACGGCTCGGCGCTGCATCGCCGCCCGTGTCGAGAAGCCCCAGATTATCGAAGAGGATCTTCGCACATTCGGGATCGATCTTTTCCGCCTCTGCTTTAAACAGCGCGACGTTGTCATCGAAAGAATTATCGAGTTCGAATTTCATTTGTGCCGCTACGGACGATTTGTCGAAGTCGCTTTCTATGCAGAAAGTAATCAGAACACTCTATTCATAGTTGAAAATCAATTCAACGAACAATCCACCGCTTTGGAATCAGCGAAGAATCTTTGCAAGCGCAGATCGATCAAATTATGGGCCGAAGAAGGCGCGTGCTTGCGCTGGGAAGTTTCAAATAAATTTCACCGCTTCGACAAGCAGGCCGTGCAAGGTACAAACGTAGAAGGAGAAAGCCGCTCAAGAAGCGGACCAACGAACGCTATCCACCGTTTCCACAATGGCCGCTGCCTGCGCGTTGACAACCTCCCGGCTGGTTTTAAACGCGGCGGTCTTGGCATTCGTCGAGCGATCCGTTCAGATAATCCCCCACGCCCGAAACCTCCCCCTCCCCGTCAACTCCCTCAAGCCGAGTTCCATCACGATCCGCCGCGCCGCCTGCGGTGTGACGTCCAGCGTCTTCGCCACCATCCCGGCCGAGACCAGCGGTTTTGCCATCACCAGGTCAATGAGCTCCGGCAATTTCGAGGAGGTGCGGCGCCCTTCCAGCTTTCGGTCCATCATCGTCTTCGTCAGCGCCAGCCGATCGTGTTCCTTCATGCCGATCTCGGCGGCCGCCAAAAACCCGTGGGCGATGGCGAGCAGCCGGGTTTCGCGATCGCGATTGCGGCGCCGATCGACGGGAATGGTTTTGAGGCCAAGATTGACGGCGGCGAGATGCGCGCCTGACGTGATGCCGGCCTGGCGCAGGATAGCGGCGCAAAACAGCCGGCCGAGCCACGGCGCATGCTGCAACACAGATAAGTCGTTCCAGGCATCCAGGGCGACGACCGCCCGAAACACCGCCGGCAGATGTTCGGCCTGTCGCAGCACGGTGCGCCATTCCTCCAGCCGCTCGTCCTCATCCCAGTCGAGATCATAGACCAGCGGATCTTTTTCCCGAACCCGAGCCGGGTTGGGCTTTCTTGCCTCTTCGATCGCGGCGTCCGACCGGGCCAGCACCGCGTCGATGGCGGCGAATTCTTCCGCCAGCGTGCCGACCTCATCATCGTCCTCCTGCCCCTCCCCTTCTGCGGGTTCGCCGGAATGCACCACGCCGACTTCTTTGGCGACGTGGCCATCGCCACCGGATGATGCTGCAGGCCACGCCTGCCCCCGCAAACTGCGCAGGCCGTCCGGCGACAGCGCCCAGCCGGACGGTTGCGATGCGATGCGCCGACGGGTACGAAGGACGTCGCGGGCGATGGTGAGTTCGTGGGTCGGGGTGCGAATGTCGCGGGTGGCGTCGTGGAGGACGAGGTCTTCGAGATGGACGAGTTCGCCGTCGATCCACAGCGAGGCGCAGGCGTCGGTGAAATGGGCGCGTTCGAGGAAGCCTTGTCCGACCGGCGAACGAGCGATGCGCTCGTCCAAACGCGTCAAGGCGATGCCTGCTTCAAAAGCGGGGGCCATCAGGCCCCATATAGGCATTTTCGCGAGATCATAAGCCATTGAAATCATGGTAAATGATTTGTAAAAGGAAATCTATCTCCAGGTTGCGGTTCGCCACTGAATATGATGCCCCAGCGCACCGCTGGCCATCGATAATTTCCAAGTATCGATAGTCACATGGTCTACCAGTTGACCAACCTGTGAGAGCGCTCTATCCTAGCGCACAACGTCCACATTCGCGATCTTCCGCCATCTGCGCGACGAGGGGCATGGTTCAACGGAGTTCCCATGAGCGTCACTGTCAAAGTCGCCGAGGCTAAGGCGCATCTCTCCGAACTCTTAGCTCGCGTTGAAGCGGGTGAAGAGGTCATCATATCGCGAGGAAGCGACCCCGTCGCCAAGCTTAGCCGGATCCACAAGGACAATGAGCTCGGAGTCCTGATGGCAGAAGTTCGGGCGGCTCGCTTGCGCGCCAAACCCGTTACCAACGACGAGATCCTTGATTGGAAGCGGGAAGGACAGCGATTTTGAGCGTCTTCGTTCTCGATGCCTCGACCGCAGCCGCTTGGCTGCTTCCGGAAGAGCACAGCGAAATCGCTGAACAACTGATCGCCAGCATATCCGGCCAGTGCCCGGTCCCAGGCCTCTTCTGGCACGAAGCCAGGAGCATCCTTGTAACCGCCGAGAGGCGCCAGCGCATCGCGGCGGGTCAGGCATTGACGGCAATGACCAGATTGCGTCGCCTTCCACTTGAAGACGCCGGCGCCGGTCAGGACGGATCGGTGATCGAGCTTGCGACAGTGCAAGCGCTCAGTGCGTACGATGCCGCCTATCTCGAGCTCGCGATCGCCCGATCACTTCCGTTGGCGACCCTCGATCGAAAGCTGGCGGCTGCAGCGCGGGCAGAGAAAGTGCCGGTCCTGGGGCCGTTCGGCAATGAGCACTGAGGCCGGCCCGATCGAGGGCTCTGGCGCGGGCCGGCCGCGTATGGGTGATCGGCCGCACGCGCACGGGCGTGCCGTCCTCGAGCGTGGTGACCAACGCCAGCACCAGGCAGGGCCGGTCCTTGTCGCCCTCTTCGCGGCCTTCGAGATGTTGCCAGTAACAGAGATAGGAATAGCGGAAGAACGTGGCCGACCTTGATTTCAGTCGGCAGCATTCTTGCCCGTCAGCAGTTCGGCATTGAGATGATCGAGGTCCGGCTCCATTTCGGATTTTTTCGACCGCGGCAAGATCGTCGTCGCTCAGATCCGCCGTTACCTCGACGCGACGGTCGCGGCACGACAGCCGCAGATAGTCCGTGAGCGCAACGAATGGCCCACGGCTTTCATGATTGACGGATAGGTTTCTGGCGCTCGGTCAGAACTTCTGCTTTGCCCGCTTCGGCATAAAGTAGGTTCGGATATTGACGAGTGCTTCGGCGACGTCAGCAGCATCCTGGCTTGTCACTTTCCGTTTTGCCTCGCCGAGCTTGCGGATGGGTGCGATGATATCCCCAGTGACGGCATGACCACGAAGAACCGGCTGCCAAAGCCTCGGCGCGTATCCTGTTCCCAACAAAAAGCAGAGGTCCCAATCGAAGATATCAAAGGTCTGATCATCGATCCGGGTGAACCGGGGCCGGTGGTCTTTCGGTGTTTCGGAAAGGCTAGCCGAGATGCGGTTATATTCCGCAACAATGGTCTGTACGGCCCGATGCTCGGTCGTTTCCATCGGCAGGTTCAGGGCATCCGGACCGGTCAGTTCCGGGATCCATTTGCGTGGGTCGATGAACTTCGGTCCGATGATGAGAGCCGTAAGATAACCATCGAGACCGCTCATTGACCAGATTGGCGATGCTGGACGGCGTGCCCTGATAAACGCCTCGAACGCCTTGTCATCGAGCTTCGGTCGTGCCGTCGTCCCTTGGCTGTTCTGTGTCATGCCGCCCGTCGCTCCTGACGTGCAATGGCCTCGCGTTCGGCCTTCCAGGCCCATGGGAAGAGCGTATCCATCCGGTTCGCGGGCACCTTGCCCGAGATGATGCGCTCAAGCACATCGGCAAGCCAGACCTCGGGGTCAACACTATTGAGCTTTGCTGTGTTGACGAGCGATGCCAGGACCGCGAAGGACTTGCCACCGCGTTCGTTGCCCACGAACAACGAGTTCTTCCTCGTCAGAGCGACCGATTTCATTGAACGCTCGACCACATTGGAGTCCGCTTCGATCCGGCCATCCTCCAGGAAGGCTGTCAGCCCGTTCCAATGATTGAGCGCGTAGGAGACGGCCTTGCCCAGCGCCGATTTTGACGACACCTCTTCGCTCAGTTCGGTGAGCTGGACCTTCAGTTCTCGCATGATGGGTGCTGTCTCGCGACGCCGTACCGTGAGCCGGGTATCGGCACTTTCGCCGCGCAGTTTCGCCTCGATGCGATAGACCTCGGCGATCCTGGCCAGGATCGACAGCGCCTCCGAAGAGCCGGTCAGCTTGACGACATCGACGAACTTGCGTCGCGCGTGAGCAAGGCAGAACGCCAGCCGCATGGGGGCGACATTGCTCTTCCCCCGGCGCTTGGCCAAGGTTTTATAGGCCTGGTATCCATCGACCTGAAGTACGCCGGCAAACGACGACAGTTGCCCCTCGACCTCGCGAGCGCTGCGGCTTTCAGCAAAAGTATAGGCCACCGCCGGCGGCGCCGGACCATTCCATGGCCGGTCGTCGACCGCCTGCGCCCAGAGTTGACAAAGCTTGGTGCGTTTGCGCCCCGGATCGAGCCGCGGAAGCGGCGTCTCGTCACAAAACACCCTTGGCTGGGAGCGGATGAAGGCGGTAAGCGTATCGTAGAGAAGCTTGAGCCACCAGGCGTCCCGCGTCACCCAAGCGCCAAGCGTGCCGCGATCGATGATCACGCCGCAGGAGGCAAGCATCTGCGCCTGGCGATGCAGCGGCAGATGCCAGGCAAACTTCGAAACTGCGATATGGGCTGCAAACGCCGTGGTCACCATGCCGCCGTCCATTACGCGCGCCGGTGCGGGCGCTTGCACAATGACGCTTTCGCAGGCCCGGCATGCATAGCGCGGCCGGATCGTCCGCTTCACCCGGACAACCGCCGGCACGATGTCGAGCGCCTCACTGACGTCCGTGCCGATGCAATGAAGCTCGAACGAGCAGCACGGGCAAATCTTGCTCTCCGGCTCGATGAGCTCTTCATACCGTGGGAGGTGCTTGGGCAAACGGCCGATGTTGCGCGACGGCGATCGCCGCTCCTGTCTTGGTCCTTCAGCCACGGGTGCAACATCGTCATTGGCCGCCTCGGGAATGTCGCTGAGATCGCCAAGCTCGAGCGTCGCCTGCGTCGGGTCGATCGCCGTCATCTTCTCCGATTTCGGTCCAAAGAGCTGACCCTCCAGGAAGGCAACGCGCGCCTTGAGGTCGGCATTCTCCGCATCGAGCGAGAGAATGATCCGGCTCAATTGGGCGGCATCCTGAGGTAAAGGGTCGGGTCGAAGCGGCATGGCTAACCCTAGCACATGATCCTGAATCTTCAAGCAAATCCAATTAGATCAGCCCACTTTCGTCGGCCGCTTTACGACGTTCCGTTTAACCCGGGTCCAGTCGATACCGGCCAGCAAAAGCGAGAACTCTTGGCTACTCATCTGCATCGCGCCATCGCGGATCGGTGGCCAAACGAACTTGCCCGCCTCAAGCCACTTCGTCGCTAGGATCATGCCCGACCCGTCCCAATAAATGCAGCGCAGGCGATCGCACCGCTTGGCGCGGAACACAAACACGTCACCACAGTAGGGATCAGCCGAAAGCGCTGACGCCACCAGCGCAACAAGGCCATTCATGCCGCGCCGGAAGTCGACAGGCTGCGTCGCCACCATGATCTTCACGCCATTCGGCGAAAGTCCGATCACCGGCGTGCTCGCAACGCTGCCACGATCGCCTGCGCCAACTCGGGCGCCACCGAGCCGATCACGGTCATGCGTGCTCCGGCAATCTCGATCTCAATTCGGCCGGAAGCAACGGAAGCGATATCCGACGACGCGCTCTGGGGAGGCGCTCGTTCTCCAACGACGGTCACCGGCACGAACATGGCCTGCTGCGCGCAGGCTTGCACGGATCGTCGAGCGGTCAGCCCGGCTTGGCGGCGCCAGACATTCAGCAAACCACGGTTGACGCCCCAGCGCCGGGCGACGGCCGAGATGTTCACGTCGGGTTCTGCGCTTTCAGCAAGGATCCGCGCCTTCTCTTCGTCGGTCCAATTCCGCCGCTGTCGTCGACCGGTGATCACCTCGATCCGCCGGTAGACTCCATCATGCCTGGCTTCATCCATGGCTTCATCCATGACTCCAAGCATGGCACCAGCGCGATCTCCAACCATCCCGTTCCACTCCTGCAGATGAAGGAGCTTATCTCGCGGTCTCAATCAGCAAAGAAAAGGTGGGCTGTTCGTCGCGCTCACGATAGTCCTCATAGGCAAGGAGCACGGTACGCGGGCGAGCATTCTTGGTGATGATCACCGGCTCGCGCACAGCGGCATCCTGGTAGGCCCCGAAATTCTTGGAAACCGCCGCGGCGGTCACGGTCGACGTCATTTCAACACTCCTTTTCCGGAATATACGGATTCTCCGTAACTTCCCCAAGAGCACCGAAGGCTACGCACCATGGTCGATAATCATAGAGCGGCGAGCTCAGACAGCCAAGCGTTCCACCGGCGCGCGGAACAGCTAGACGCGCTCGAAGCCATCCTGCCGTTCGACCGGCGCGACCAACTTGCCGCGCTGCTGACTGACGACGACGTCGTCACACTCAAGCATCTGGCGCAGCAGGGCATGGGCGAGAATACGCTACGCGCGCTGGCCTCCGACCTCGGTTACCTCGAGGCCTGGTGCCGCCTCGCCACGGGTGACCCCCTGAGATCCGGCTATCTGACCGAGGCTGCAAACCGCGGCATCCCTCTTCCAGAGGCGATGCAGCAGTCGCTTCACAAATCGGTGACCCAGGCGGCCAGCTATTACAACAATGCGGAACGAAAGAATGGACGAGCGGCCCGGCTGATCGTCTAAACGCCGCGATGCAGCCCCGCGACATGTTCGACATCGCTTGCGTTATGAAATCTCACGGCGTCGAATACTTCGATGAGGCCTTAAGGCCTTCCAGCATAAAGGCGAGGCGGCGCTGAAAGTTGCTCGCCAGATGAACCCGCAGTTCGCGGAAACCATCATGACGAGACTCTGTACCGAGAGAGCTTCTCCGATATTCCGCACGTGGCTCATTCAATGACGGTTGAACTCCTGGAAACCATCTGCACTGGCGCAAAGACCTAGGGGACGCTACGAAGCCTTACGGCCCGGGGCGCCATTCGCCCGCAACAACGCCATCAACATTGGCCCAAGCGAGAACTCGCCGCAGGTAGCCTTGCGTGTCAGATTGCGCAAGTAGCCGCCGGCGTTCTCTATGTGCCCTGCCCTTTCGAGGATACAGGCGATAACCGCCGCGGCGTTCTGCGGTCCAAGGATCTCGCAGGCGTCCTGATAGGCGCTGGGGCTGACGCCGAGCATCGATCGGACAACCACCGCAGCCGACATCAGGTCTCGCCAGCTTTCGACATTACCGCTCGGCCCATAGTCGCGAATACCTGGGCATGCCTGCAGCACCATACCAAGCGGAAATGCCTTTATCGGCTCTTTTGTCCACCGGATGGCTTGGCTCGATTTCGCCCCCTGCTCTTTTCTAGAGCTAGGTTCAAATTCATCGCTAGATTCGGTATTTGAATTCTGTATGTGACGTTCATTTTGAACAGCATTGCTGTCCATATTCTCGGAATCTGCCTGAATTTCCAGCCGGTTGATGATTTCTTCGCGCAGCATCTCCATTTCCTCGAGGATTGGCTGTATATCCGCAATGGTCGGCGTGCGGGGGATGCGCCCGGTCAGGCCGAGGAAGTGCTCCTCGACGCGTCCCCAGTCGCCGGCAGCCCCCTCCTCCATCGCAGCGCTGATCAGCTTGCGAATGTCGCGCCGGCAGATCGACAGCGCTTCCTTGGTGATGCGGAACCGCTTGCGCTCGGCCGCAACCTGCTGCGCGGCGTGCGCGAGCTCCTCGGCGCGCGCAAGCAGCGGCGCTAGGCTGAAGCCAAACGCCTCTTCGATTCCGCCAGTTTCGTCCTTCCGGGCGTAGCGCTTACCGTTGGCGCTGTCCTTGCGCTGGATCAGGCCAGCGTCGACGAGCGCGGCAAGATGCCGGCGCAGAGTCGTGCCGGCGATGCCGTGTGCGCGGACCGAGAGCTGGCCGTTCGACGGGAATACGACGAGACCCCGCTCCTCGCAAAGCTCGTTGTCCGGGTAGAACGTCAACAGCGCATCCAGGACCGCCAGAGCACGGTCCTGGATGCCGAGCACCGCCCTCGCCTCGCAGGCGTCGCGAAACACCTTCCATTTGTCGGCTTTCTTGCCGGCTTTGATTTCGGCCGTCCGCATCTGCCCTTTGATTTGGGCAAGCGTAACTGACCGCCGCCCGAAGGGCGTCGTAACATTTCCAACCTGCATTTCCTTCACCTCTCAGAAGGCAAAAGAAATCCGCTCACCAAAAATGGCGCCAAAGACTCTTGACGGGGATTCGGGGAAATGCGATTCTCAGATTGCTTAGATATGAGAGAGGCTTCCACGACGGCGACGTTTGGGGGGCCTTTTTCTTTTGCGGTTCTAATCTCCTATTTGCTCCGATTGTCAGCTGACAATTTAATCAGTCCGCTGATTTTCCGTGTTTTCCTGCTCAAACCTCGCAACTAACTCATGCATGTGTGAGGAAAGGAATTCTGCGAACTCTGCCGATGTCACCGTGATCTTCGAACCGCGGGCATTGCGTTCGATTGATGCGAGCGGTAAGCCTTTTTTGGTTCGCACCGCTTCGACATCCTTCGGTCTTTTTTCGGTTGCCGTCATAGCTTTCCATAGACGATCGAATCGCTTGTTGGTCTCGTCCGCCAAAAAATCAGGCGCCCCAATTTCCTTCTCGAGCCGTTTGGTCGACGCGCTGTCCTTCAGCCTCTCGGCGAAAGCCAGCCAGCGCGGCCGTCCGACTTTCGGGGCCGGGCCTACAGCCAGGATAATTTCAGATGGGACACCTTCAGCAACTTGCAACAGCCGGGAGATCTCCGGCTTGTCGACAGACAATGCCTTGGCAATCGTATCGCGGTCGAACCCGTGTTCTTCCAAACGACGTGCAAAGAGAGCCCGTTCAATGAAACTGAGGTCAACACGAGGGCCGTTCTCCTGGCCCTGTGCGAGAATGACTTGCTCATCAGTCAGGTTACGAACAATCGCCTTGACGGGCCGGCCGAGGTCGGCTGCAGCACGCAGACGTCTGTGGCCGTATGCCACCTGATAAGTGCTCGTCCTGGTGGGGTGCGGTCTGACAAGGATGGGCACCTGCTGGCCGCTGTCCGCGATCGACGCCTTTAGCTCGTCAAATTGCGGATCCCCTTCGAGCGGTATGCGATCCCGAATGAATGAGACCTCTACGAGAGCGGGATCGAGTTCAACGACCTTGTCGCCCGCAGCGATCGCCTCGCGCAATCCCTTGGCGGCCGCCGCCTCTTCATTCAAACGCCCGAGCGACAGGTTCATCGCACGGACAGCGCCGGCTGGCTTGTGTGCCACCGGCGCTTGCGGAGCTTCCGTCTTGGTGTGCTCGGCCGAGTTCACCATGCTCTTGAGAATGTCTCTGCCTTTCATGCCCTACCCCATGCAGTTCGGATGAGCGCCTCGACTTCGGAGTTCACGCTGTCCATAGCTTCAACGGCCCTGTCGTAGGTTTGTCGGTGCATCGTTTCGCGGCCCGCCTCATAGATCGTCTGCTTGGATAGGCCAGCGTCAGAGACAGCGGTCGACTTGACCATCATCGAAGTCAGAACGCGTTCGCCAAAAAGGCTTCTGAGAAACGCAACGATTTGTGCTTGAGGCCCGTCGTTGGGTTCGTACCTGGTCACTAGGTACCGCATCCAGTCGTAGTCAAGATTACCTCCGGCCTCCTTCACCACCCCGAGCAGATCCGAGGTCATCGATAGGAACTGGTTCATCGATGCGACATCGAGCATTTGCGGGTGAACGGTGATCAGCACCGAAGTTGCCGCACATAGTGCCGACAGCGTGAGGAAGCCAAGTGTCGGCGGGCAGTCGATAACTACGACATCGTAGCGATCCTGTAGATCCATGAGCGCATTGCCGACGCGCATGAAGAACATGTCGGTATCGGCCGAGTCCCGAGATGCAAGAGCCCGCGGCGTGTCATGCTCAAACTCGTGAAGCTCCAGGTTCCCCGGTATCAGGTCCAAACCGGCGAAATAGGTTTGCCGGACCACCTCCCCTACTGGACGCCGTTCGGGGTCGTAACGGATGGCACCGTAGAGCGTCTCATTGTCGTTCACATCAAACTCAGGCTGGAAGCCGAGCATGGCTGACATGGAGGCTTGAGGATCGAGGTCGACCGCCAAAACACGATAGCCGCGCAAGGCAAGATATTGGGCCAAATGCGTTGCAGTCGTTGTTTTGCCAGACCCGCCTTTAAAATTGGTAACCGCGACCACCTGAACGTGATCGCCTTCGCGGCGGCCAGGCAAGTACGCTGGCTTCGTTCGTCCGAGAAGCTGTCGGATCATGTTCACTTCTTCAAGCGAGAATGTCCTTCGACCTGCCGCAGTCTTTTCGGATGTGACGGCCTCTTCCTGCGAGGCGATGTGCCGAACGTAGCTGTCAGTGACACCGAGAAGCTTTGCGGCTTCCGCGCTACTGAAACGCCGCAGCGTTTTACTGGCGTTTGGCGAAAAGAGCTTCTCGAATAAGATCTGCAGCTGGCCACTAAGCGAGGCCGAGTCGTGCGCTATCGTTTCGTCGATTGAAACACGGGCACGCTTCTGTCGGTTTTCAACAATCGCAGCTTTCGTCGCCATTCACGCAAAATCCAAAAATTCATTGAAGTTTCCGCAAATGATCTTGAAACACGCGTTGGCGTCAAGGAGTTTTTAGTTAACTGAGATTAACGGTTGTGGCGAATCCACCACTGTGTGTAATATCAAAGACTTACATGAATTGTCAGTTGACAACTCCAGCAGAGAAACTGAGCTTAAGCCGCCGCAAAATTGGACTCTGCGACCGAATCGGTTGTAGGCCTTGCGACTCACCAATGTCTCTGACAGCACCAAGCGACCGGTGCTGGCTGGTCACGAAGCGACTATCCTCTCCAGGAATAGCGTTCTTCCAAGGTGGATAGGCGAGCCCCGATGTCGCAGAAGCGCTCGCTCGATGGCGTGCCAAATGAAGCGGAGGAGCGAAGGCCGCTAAGCGGCCCTGCTCCGATTCCGCGCTTGCAGCCCGTGCAGATAGTCGGCTGCTGCCTGAGCCTTGGCGGCCGCCGTGATGATCGCGCGCTCGTCGTTCTTCAGCACCTTGAGCCAGCTTTCCAGATAGGTTGCGGTATTGTCCCGAGGATCGTGGGTCACACCGAGATCGGCGCAGAGGAACGAAGCGGAGAGCTCGGCTACCAGCTCCTCGATGGCATAGCTTTCACTGCCGAATCGGCGGCTCAAGTCACGGTCCAGGCGATGCTTTGCGCCTGACCAATGCGACATTTCGTGAAGCAAGGTCGAGCAGAGGTGAACCTCGTCGACGAAGCGTGCCCGATCGGGCATGAGGATGTCGTCGGGGGTGGGACGGTAGCAGGCGGTTGTTCCGCCGTAGGTGATCGCCGCGCCGGTGTTGCGGACGAAGGTTTCGACGGTCTCAAGATGCGGAACTGGCGTCGCCGGCAGCTCCTCCGCCGGTCGATAGAACCGGTCGGGAAGGTTCTCGATCTGCTCGACATTGAAGACCGTGTAACCCTTGAGGTACGGGATTGCCCGTTCGTCGTCGTCTTCGCGCTCCTTGGGGGTGAAGGTGCCGTACTTGACGACGAGGGAGCCCTTCTCGCCCTTGCGGACCTGCCCGCCGAGATCCTGAGCTTGGCGGTAGGTCATCCAGGTGTTTTCCTCGTAGCCGGCGAGCTCGCTTGCGAGCCACAGCATCAGGACGTTGATCCCGCGATAGGCTTCGCTGGTGGCGCGGCGCGGAATGAGGGAGCCGCGGCTGTTTCCGCGCCAGGGCCGGATCCACGGCTTTGTGCCGGCTTCAAGCTGCTCGATGATGGCATCGGTGATGCGCTGGTAGGTGTCCTTGATGCTCTGCATTGCCGTCTCCTTCCGTTGGTTGACGGCAAAAAACGGAGATAGCCGAAGCGAGCCCATGCACCCGAAGGGCCGCAACAAAGTGGAGGACCGCGCCAGCGGTTGCGTGGGGGAGGGGCTGTCGTAGCTTGTCCGTCAAATCACCCAACGGAAGGAGAGGGCGCAGAACATCGGCGCGCCTTCTGCTCACTGGTAGCTTTTGCAGCTTCTAGAGCCCGGTGGGGCGGTTACCGCTCGCGATCGTCGTCATCACGCTCCGAACTGCCCTGTGCTGCCATTTGCGCCTCGATCGCCTTCAACTCCGGGTTATGGTCCTGCTGTGGCTGCCTCGCTGGCGCCGGCTGCTGCGATTGCGCCTGCTGGACCGGCTGCTCTCGCCTCACTCGAGAAAAGTCCGATCGGGCAGTGAAGGTAATTTCCTCGTCGTCCGGCAACCTCTCCGGCAAATCCGCGCGATCGGCGACGACAATCCCGTGATCGGTCACAAAGCTGGCAATGCGATCGTCGGGCCGAGAACCGTTCCTGTGATCTCCTCGCCCGGGCGGGCGGTGCGAACTTGGTGTTGCAGAGGCCTTCGCCGACCTCTCGCAAGTCTTCGAATGCGGATCGATGGCCTCCCGACGGCCCGGGTGCATCGCGTCCTCAATGACCTGCTTCATCACGAGACTGGACGGGTTGTTCGTGGTCTCGATCGGCGCCTCGATCATGCGCGGCTTGGTGATTACGGAAAAAACGATCTCGTGGCCGTAATGGCGGCCCAGCTCGGAAACAAACACCTCCTGGGCACGTCCGTTTCCCTCTCTTAACGGGTGCACATAGTTCAGCTCTGAGAGAACTCGTCCGGCCCGCTCAGCGAATTCCTCCGGCGTGGCAGCCTCTGGATCTCGGATCGGCTTCAGCGCCTCGTCCAGGCCCATTTCTATGCGCGAGCCGGGCAGGAAGGATGTGCCGCCCTTGGAGAGTCCGCCGATCGGCTCTACGTGCTGCCCCTCGACGATTGGAGTTTCGTTGCGCGTATGACCGGCTCATTCGTGGACATCCTGAGAAATGTAGCCGTGAATCGCCTTCAGGTGAGCTTTGTCGAAATTGCCTTTCGGGCCGTCGCCTTCGGCAATTTCCGCCATCCGCACCGCGGTCGCGCGATACTCTTTCACGCGCAGCTCCGAATGGGTTCTAATGCCCCATCTGTTTTTCAGAACGTTCGTCCGGTCCGGATCGTCTGACGAATTGGGATAGGTGTAGGAACCCTTGGGGCGCTCATCAGCCATGGCGAAGCTCAACAAAAAGCCGCCAGCTCTAAGCAGGCGGCCTTCTGCTCTTGAAGGTTGATCGGGAGGTTAACTGACAGGCGGCTCGATCATGAGCTGCCGGTATTCCTCGCGGGTGATGTCGCCGGCGACATACCGCGCGGTCGCCTCCTCGAGGAGAGGATCGTGGACATAGCCCTGCCGGATATTGGCAGCGCGCGCCTGATCGGCGGCCTTGCGCCGCTTTTCGATAGCTTCCGGGGAACGATCCGGACGGCGGGAATGAATGTTCATCGGCAAATCTCCAGTTACGGGCCACCCTAGCAGGAAACCAGCATTTGCCGGATTCTCCGGCCTTTCGAAGGTAGGCGCCCGGCTGCTCGCCGGGCGCTGTGAGCGGATTAACCGCGGGGTTCCCATTCGATGATCGCCTGCAGGGAGGCATCGTCCTGGCCGGGGAACCGGCCGAGATTGGCGTTGTAGCGAAGCTTGCGGATCGAGAGGGTGTAGTACGGCTTGCCGTCCTGGTTGTCTTTCTTCCAGATGCCGCCGACCTCGATGTCATGGCCGCGCGGTGACTTGGCGTAGACGCGGTGCGTCGGGGCCTTTTCATTGTCGGACGCGAATGGCACGACCTTGATGTCCATGTCGCGGTCGATGGTGGAGATGAGGCCGGCGCCCTTTGCGGTGTCGAGGTTGTCGCCGTCGAACTGGATGTAGTTGGTGATGTTCATGTCTTTCACTCCTCTTTGGTGGTTGCGATGATCGTTCCAAAGGCACGGCGGAAAGCGGTGTGAGCGGAGGAGGCGAGAGGACGCAAAAAATTTGCTTCGCGAGGAAGCCGAAGGCCGGGAAATTTTTGTGGCGTCCGCTTTGCGTAAACCGCGTCGACGTGCGAACGAGCGTCACAAGCAACCACCCTGGAGGAGTATGGCTTGAACCGTTTTGGCAACGTTTCCCCGTTTGTCAGCGACGTAGCAACCGCACAGTATGCAGCAATATTATCCACTGTAGTGGCCTGATCAACAGGTTTTGCGGCGATTCTGGTCGCGCCATTGAAGCAATATGGTTCATAAGCCGTCGGCGCCGTTGCGCCATATCGGCTATCCCGCGGTCACGGTATCCGGGAGGATTTCGAACGGCGGTATTCGTGCGGGCTTTCGATCTCCGCAGACCACATGCCAAAGTGGCTTTCTCGGGCGCGGTTCTCGGCCTGGCCGTACTCGACCTCGCTGATCGAGTGGGTCGCCGGCAGATACCGTAGCATTGCCTCCGCCAGTCCTGCCTTCACCATCGCAAGGCCGATATCGACGTCTCCAATGAAGCACTGGCCCACCAGGCGGCGATACCGATCCTGATCGATGATGGCGCAGCGAACGTGCTGGCCGTCGATCATTTTTCCAAGATAGCTGCGAGCTGCAACGCCACAGCGCCATACCTTCCCGTCTTTCAATCCGGTCTGGTCGCGCTCGCAAGCATCGATGGCCGCGATCCTGATTCGCTGATTCCTGATGCTGATGGTGTCACCATCGATCACACGGGCACGGCCGGAACAATCCGCGGCTTCCGCCGAACCGCGCACGATGACGAAGGCGGCGAACAGCGCGGGCAAACGGTTACCTCTTCTGTGGCTGCCGCCCGGGATGCAAGAAGTTTGTGAACCCCGTGAACATTGTGATCGAGTGCGGTCTTCTGTGAGGCCTTCGTTTGCGACCATTGCAGAAGCCGCGGGCCCGTATGGTGATTTGCGGATCGGGTCCAAATCTCGATGACGATCACTGGGGGGGTCGGAGACGTAAGCTGGTCTTCCCCATCCAGATCGTTTCGATCATTCTGCCCATTCAGGCGACTTCTCACCCCTTCTCAGAGTCAGATAGTTGGGTGCCGCATCTGGCTCATGTAGCCGTAGCCAACGACGGATCTCGACAATCTTTCTTTTTCGTCAGCATGGCCCAGATCGCCCGCGCCATCTTGTTAGCCAAGGCGATTGCGACGAGCATTTTCAGTTTTCTGCCCAGCATCCGCGCCAGCCACGATCCCTCAGGAATGGCCTTGCGCTCGAGCCAGGCCAACCGCGACATTGCGGCGATGATCAGCAACTGGCGGATATCGACCTGCCCGGCCTTTGAGACGCGCCCCAGCCGCTCCTTGCCGCCTGTGGAACGCTGTCGTGGGACGAGCCCAAGCCAAGCAGCGAAGTTCCGGCCACGTTTGAGCTGGCCATGGCAGGGGCGAAGGCCTCGACGGCAAGCGCTGTTATCCGGCCGCCCCCTGGCATCGTCTGCAACGTCGTGCCGCATCCGTTTCGGCCGCCACCTCCTTGATCTTTTTCAATTTGGCTTCGATCCGAACTGTCTTCTCGCCGATTTGCGCCAGAAGATCCCGGCATTCCTCCGGGAGGGCGGCGAAGCGCTTCTAGTCGTGGCGGTCGACGGATTCGCTTCCGCTGCCAGGTCGAGGAAGAGTTCCGGGTTATTCAGGTGTTTTGTTAGTGCCGGGGTGAGCGCCATTCCCGTTCCTCCAATCAGTCCGGAGCAGTGACCCGCCACTGCTCCGGCGCGTTTCTTTGGTGGCAATGCTCGTCGCTGTCAGTTCGAGGCGATGCCGCCTCGATTTCCACCTTCGCACCTTTGGGCAGTGCCTCGACTTCATAGCAGGCGCGGGCAGGGAAGGGCGTGGAGAAGAAGCCGGCATAGATGCGGTTGACCTCCGCGTAATCGGTGAGGAGGACCGTCGTCTTCACCCTCTTTAACAATTCAGTGCCTGCGTTCTTGGCGATCGCCTAAAGGTTCTTCAGATTCTCCTCGGGCGGGTCGACCGCATTTACCAAATTGAATTCCCCGTCTCCGGATGACGGGAGTTGTCCGGACACGAAGAGCAGCTCGCCGATCTTGACGGCTTGCGAGTAGGGGTCGACGGCGCCGAGCGCGTCACTTGTGGGACGGGTTTGATCAATCTTCGATCCTCCACGGTCAGGATTGTTCAGGTGTAGAGCTGATGGCGAGGTTGGGGGCGTCGGTGCGGGTTTGCGGCCAGACACGAGGTCCGCAATGACCCGGCCCGAGCCGGAGCTCATCGTCCAGCCAAACGTACCATGTCCGGTGTTGAGGAAGAGGCCTGCAATCGTCGTCGGACTGCTAACGGTGCCGTCGGGCGTCATTGGTCGGAGACTCGACCAGGATGTCGCCTTTCTAGCATCGCCGCCTGGGAAGAGGTCCATGACCGAGTGCTCGAGCGTGCGCCGGCGCGCCTCCCCGAGATCATTGGTATAATCGGAGATTTCCGCCATGCCGCCGACGCGTATGCGGTCGCCAAGCCGCGTGATCGCGATCTTGTAGGTTTCATTCATGATCGTCGGTTCCGGTGCGCGCGACGCATCGGCAATCGGGATCGTCAGTGAATAGACCTTGACCGGATAGACGGGCAGTTTGATGTCGTAGCGCTTCAAGAGCAGCGGCGAATAGCTGCCAAGGGCAACGACAAACGCATCAGCTGCAAGCCGTTCCCAGTTGGCAACAACGCCTCGAACCCGGCCGTCATCGACATCGAGCCTCTTGACTTCTGTGCCCTCAGAGAAGCGGAGACCGAGCTGCTCCGCCCTTTTTTTTGCGAGTGCGTTGGTGAACTTAAAGCAGTCGCCGGTCTCGTCCTTCGGCGTCAGCAGGCCGCCGATGATCTTGTCACGTCCATGGGCGAGGCCGTTCGGCGCGGACGCAGCCGCCACGGCCACGCACCTCTAAGGAATGCCGCCGGCGGTAAGCGCGTTGACGTCCTTGGCAGAGGCATCTAGCTGCGCCTGAGTGCTGAAGAGCTGCGATGTATCCTGCATCCGCTCATCATATTCGATCCCCCTCTCTTTGCTGAGGGCGGCAAACGAGATGCGGCTGTAGTCGGCCAACCGCAGCATGTGGCTCTTGTTGACGGAGTAGCGTTCGGACGTGCAGTTCGCGAGTATCCTCGCCATCCAGCAGAGCATGGCGGCGTCGACCTTCGGCCGCAGAACCAGCGGTGCATGCTCCATGAACAGCCACTTCAAAGCCTTCATCCGTATGCCGGGAGCCGCCCCGGGGCGAGCAATAACCGAAGGAGACTTCGCCGGCATGGCAAGGCTTGTTTCCAGCGCCGGACCCTTCTGCCGGTCGATGACGGAACGTCGTCACCAGCTTTCGCCAGTTGGTAGGCGGAGGTGACACCGATGATGCCGGCGCCAAGAACGATGACTTCATGATTCTCCAAATTGATGCTGAAAGGCTCTTAATGATATTTACCGGTGGTGCCTGTCGAGCTGGTCAGCTCTCATGGATATAGTGGTGGCGCCTCGGACCAAGTCGTTACCTTGGCACCGGCCAGCACCTGCAAAATTGAATTACCCTGGCCAGTACGCTTTAAGCCGAACAAGTCCAAGTCAGGATGCGTATTGCCCGTGACCTGCCACTGAACTTTCATCCAGCGGCGATTAGAGCCTCGGCGGTTTTCATTACGCCACTTGGCGCGGTGGGAGCAACCGGCGGAAACGCGTAGCCTTCATCTTGCACAGCGTTGAAGCCGG
>Ga0228711_1003909_pt1 | contig 23137 bp, 13 predicted proteins | sample MedpolnodulmetaG_2_FD_177996 | JGI IMG/M metagenome (GOLD analysis project Ga0228711, IMG submission 177996) | Root nodule microbial communities from Medicago polymorpha collected in Santa Monica, California, United States - brown nodules | ecosystem: Host-associated > Plants > Roots > Nodule...
TTTGGACACAGAAAAAAAACCAAGTTTTTCACTATCTTAATCTTATTATTATCTTTCTATTAGCAAACTAAGTGAATTTTTAATATTGTTTTTAGTGAAATGGATCCCAATAATAACCATTTCAACACCCAAAATTATTCTAATTACCCATTTAAATACCAAAATCCCAACAATTATCAAAATCCAAATCAATTTTCCAACCAACGTCCTCAAAATATACCTCAAAACATACCTAATTTTGTTAATTGTATTATTTTAATTTAATTATAATCGATAATTATAATCGATAATTTTATGTAATTATAAAAACCAAAATTTAATAAGAATAAAAGAAATAAAAAGTGGTGGGGTAGAATGTTGAATGAAAAACCATTGGAGAGGGTAAAAGTTGAATGAGTGTTGAATAAGAGAGAGAAAATGATGTGGAGTGTTGGGAATTGAAAAAGTGGGTGTTGAATGGTGTTGAAAGAAAAAACCATTGAAGATGGTCTAAGAAGTGACATCTAGTACTGCATGACACATAGGTCCCATTTTTCAACAAAAAAAAAAGGGTCCCTCTTTGTTGTTGAAGTCGGCATGAAACTTGACTTAATAAAAGAGAAAGAAGAGTTGAAAGAAAAGCATGTATAGTACTTATCTAAGGCTATATTTGGACTTATTTCTACTTCCTTACTTATCCTTTTATATGAAAGCTGCATAGTTGCGTGCCATAATAGGTATCATTGTTCTTTAAAAAGGAACCTTGTTAGGGTCAACCATTGCACTACTTGCTTATCCTTGTTCATTATCCTTTTTTCCTCACACACTTTGTCTATATTTCTCTACACTCCTGCTTGGCCCATGCATAAACATAAAACTTTCCGACCAAGATCTACTTACCATGTATTCATAACAGGAGTGTACTATTAATCATAACAAGAAGTTAGTATGTTATTTTTTAGCACATGTTTTTGGTTTTAAACTTTGTTATCACTTTGTCATTCAATACAATGTGGTTTGGTTGAGCCGCACAGTCATATGCCGACTAAAAAGGATGGGCTTTGTAGAGTGGTGAGGTCACTTTCCCACCATGACTTCTCCTTTCTTACTGTCACACGTCACGCTTCATACATTTGATCATAAATTCATAACAATTGCAAAGTTCTCGTACACTTTAATTCCTCCGATCATATATAAGAAAAAGTTGAATCAATAAACGTTTATGTATCTGATTAAAAATTTAAATTAGATATATCAACTTTTATCAACCAAACTTGTTACATGCTACCACAGAATTTTTGTGTTTCCTATCAAATTTCTCTTGTAACAATATGTATTTTTCACATTATATAGCTTATGACACAAAACATGTTAGAGATAGTTGGATTTGTCAGATGTAAAGACGGTCCAAGTTGGTTAAGAGTTGTTAATTTATTTAGGATCACAGTATAAAAATGTATTGAAAAATTATTGCAGTAGTAATAAACTTTTCATATTCCTATAAATTTGTGATGCAGTTGGAAGCGTAGGCTATTAAATGTTAAACCTAGATTGAAAGTAAACAAGTTTGCAAGCGACAAATTTGTGAAAATAGGGCTCCAGAATCCACCAGAAATTGAGAAAACTCTCTAAAATATTATTGAATGAATAAAAGTTGTCTCTTAGGCTACAACTGTTAAGTTAAAATAGGGGAAATAACAAAACCCTAATGGTTATATATCTATTAAAAGCAAATAACAGTTAATTTGTTGAGCGTGCTTCAGTGGCGTGGCCAGTTATTGTTGAGTGTGAGGTCATGTATTCAAGTCCCATAAAAGTGAGATTTTTAATAATTTTTTTAAAATGACTAATTTTTTTTTAGTGCCCAATATTATTTTTTTTGCATCTCTTAATAAATTAAAACCTGGCCTATGAATTTGTTAAGACGGACCTGTTCAATAGAATCAGATGGCGTAACCAAAATATGGAAACTAGCCGATAATGTGACCGCCTTTGCTAATTCATGGGCGACTTCATTTGCTTGTCTCCGTACAAAATCTACACTCGAGTTTTCATATAATTGACTAAACAAGATTTTAAAATCCTAAATAATAGCTCCAAATTCCGTCGAATCATGCCTATTAGTTGCAAAGCTATCAACCACTTTTTTTGAATCAAGTTCGAAGTCTATAGGTCCCAACTGAAACTTGTGCACCCATTGAAGAGCTGTCAACAATCCCAATGCTTCACCAATATGCACGTCACAGTTAAATATAATACATCATGGACATATAAGAATTATTCTTAACTTTCTATGTGTTGACACATGGACTAGTTAATGATCACTAAGCTTGAGGGCATAGTGAAAATTTATAGAGAGCTACTCTTGTGGAAGGTTTCTAGAGGGAGTGAATTGGTACAAACCCCTGCAGGATTATAATTAAATGTCTCATAAAAGATAATCACATTTCAATATGTAATTTAAAGCTTAAGCTTCATACAAAAGTTACCATCATGTCACTTAATTTTTCTTTTACTATGTTTTGGAACAACTTTTGCATGTGGAGCACAAAAATGCCTCTTGCTTTATGGAGTAATGAAGTTCCAATTAATTAACCGAATTGACATTTGACAGAGTATAAGTTATCATCAAATTTAGCAATCATTGTTAAGAAAAATGGTACAAAACCATTGGTGCTAGAAGGTATGGTGGATTGATGCTATTGGCAAGAAGGAACAACTTTTTTGGGGCATATAATTAAGATTGTTTGGATGATTTCATGGAACTTGATAGAATTAATGATACTGCTTCAAAATTTAACAAAGAGGTGTGTTTCAGTTTAAACTCTTTTAGTCGACAAAAAGATGAGATATGATCCTTTTAGTGCAAAAGTTGAGCACACATTGTTTAGCACTTTTGGACCCTACTTGTTGAAAGAAACTACACGTAGATCAATGCGGACTTGTGAGACATGTCTTGAAGTTGAGCTATCAAAAGAGGATACAAATCCAAAAGTGTTTTGAAAGTGTGGATAAAGTAGTAAGAAAATAAATTAGACTAAAGGTATATTAAATTTCAATTCTTGAATATGTAAGAATTAATTTGGTTTAGCCACATTATCTCACGATTGATGTTTTGATGATAACAAAACAAATAAAAATTTGTCTACTAACTGTTTGTTCAAGCCGTAAGATATTTGTAATAACAAGAGAGTCAACAAGTGACAAATAATGCAATTTATACACTCTATCTACTATCTTCTCTCCTCTCCTATTCTCTAATGTCGTTATTTCAACGGTTGTATTCTCTCAAGTATAAAAGGGAAACTAGTCAAATCGTTTGAATTGTCATGGATAGTCTGTCCGTCTATACGTAAAGTTCAAACTGAAGTTAGTTAGCATAATATAATGTGAGGAATGTTAGAATGAAGTGATAATGGGGAGTGAAATGATAGATATTTAGCAAGTGTACTAAAAACTATCGAAGTAATATAATAAAGTTTGTTTCCACGAGGACCGTGTTAATCTCAAGTAAAACAATAGCGTTATGTCCCCATGAGCTTAGCTCACTTGGTAAGGGATAATGCATTATGTATGCAGGGGCCGAGGTTCGAACCCCGGACACCCCACTATTTCACCTTTAAGGTGAATTTCTCCAGCCGCTAGGCTACTTGACCAAAAAAAAAACAATAGCGTTATTAGTTAGGATGTGTAAAGTTTATTTAGTTTGCACGAGGCAGTAGATTTGATTGGATTGCATAAAGGACATAAATTAAAGATTGGATTAGAAAATATAGAGAGAGATGAGATCAAGTCTTTTGAATCCTCTGTGTTCCCCTAATTGGTACACTGCACCTATTTCTTATGAATGATTCTCTAGTTTCACGATGGTTAACAAAAATAGCCCTAATCAATCCGTTGACTTAGGACCCTCTTCTCAGATTACGGTCCCTAATTCCTTAGGTGAGCTAATATTCTTTGAAGGTTTTAAGAACGTTAACCTAAAATCACAAACAAACGATTATCCATTCCTAGACTAACCCTGTTTATTTGAACAATTCAATTAGGTCTAAGTTGAAAGCTATGGTCAGTAGTCATTCATTCTCACGAATTCATGTTTATATTTGATCAGGATATAAAAAGCATTAAGAACAATTGAATTGAATAAAACTAGATTGTCATTCACAATAAATAGAGTTTCACAACAACATGTTTCAATTAGGGTTACACAGAATCATCTCAGACCTAATCTGTAAGAGATTTAGCTACTCATAATCGAGTTTATAAATAGCATAATCAATATAGGAATCAAAAGATACATGAGTTGATAGAAGGTTGAAGAAATCGCCCTCCTAGCCGTCTTTAGGTCTCAAAATCGCATTTTGCTCTCTCCAAATTGTCACCCTTGTTTTCAGAATAGGTTTCAGTATAAATAGGCACAAAAATTCGCCCAATCGTGTCACGATTTAAGTAAATTGTGTCACGATTATGCCTTGTGTAACAAACTTTCCAAATTAGGGTTCCCAAAATCGTGTCACGAAATAGCCATCGTGACACGTTTTGCTCAATGTCGGATGCATGTTTTCAAGGGCTCCAAATCGTGACACGTTTTTCAGCAACCGTGTCACGATTTCACTTTCTTCTGTTTCTTCAGTTTTTCTTGCTTTTCTTGCTGTTTAAGCTTGCTTGTGAACTCCAAATACCATGATTTTACAATTAAAATTACGTAATGACGAGATGTCATCAGGAGATCTATAGAAATACTAATCAGACCATTTGGTCCACCTATAGCTAAATTATCAAATATAACAGAGTAACTAGCAAGCTTTCTTAAGGTATATATAGATATAGGAAAATGTTAACAAGTGCCCCGTGACACTCTTTAAGGACCATAAATAGTAAATATTTATGAAAATACACGTAATCAATGCCTTAGAAATCAAAATATTTGACTTTTTTAAAGAATAATTGCTTCTTTTGGAATGCTTAAAGAGTACTCTAAAGACACTCGTTAACAAGACCCATATAGCATAAATACAAATATAGTATAGTGCTGGCAAATGTTGGAATATAAGGTGATTAAATGGTCGAATTGGACCATTTGGTCCATCTTGTAGCTAAGCAGCTATACGATCAAAATCATATGAATAAAGATGAAAGAGTATGTATGCTTTTCCAAGCAAAGAATCACTTGCACATGCAATAAGTCTATATTTCTCAAATCAAGGTATTGGCTGTTGTGGACCATATCAAAGTTATATTTTAGAAATGGTCATTGAAAATATTAAGTTTGAGTCTTATTTTTATAATAAATGATTAAATGGTACTCTCTCCGGTTCTTCCGATAATGTGATTATTGCTCAAGAGATTGCTCATTACATGCACAAGAAGAAAGATAAGACAGACTTTTTATTGTTTAAAGTTGACTTTGAGAAAGCATAAAATAGAGTGGATTGAGATTTTCTAAGGATGACTCTCTCAGAATTTGGTTCCCCTTCGATTATTATAAATCTTATTATGAGTCACATGACCTCATCCTCTCCTTCTCTTAAGCGGAATGGTGAAAAGCTTGACAACTTCAAATCTAAGAGGGGCTTAAGGCATGAATATCTTCTTTCTCCTTACTTATTTGTGTTGCACTTGGAGAAACAATCCCTTATGATTCAGAATCATGTCACTAGTAATGTGTGAAGTCCAGTTACAATTTCTAATGGGGACCCTAGTATTTTCATCTACTATTTGTTGATGATCGTCTTCTCTTAACATAAGCTAAGTGTTCTCAAGTGAAGCCAGTTCGGAATGTGTTGCAACTTTTCTGTTTGAAATCTAGCTTAAAGATTAATTTATGGAAGTCCAAATTCGTAACTTTCACTAATGTTCCTCGGCCTAAGTTGTGGAAGTTTGAGTCTCTTCCTCATTTTAGTCGTACTACTCAAATTGACAAATATATTGTATTCCCTATGCTTACTAGAAGAGTAAAAAATTCAGATTTTCACATCATATTGGATAAGATTAATAGTAGGCTAACTACTAGTTCGAAGAGGAGTCTTTTGATTAGATTTGGTCGTGTGAGAATATTAATGTTGTTGTTCATTCTTTTATATGGGGCAGAAATTCTTGTTATTGGGTTAACCGGAAGACTTAATCTACACCCAAAATTCATGGAGGGGCATGTGTTTGTACTACTAGACTCTCCAAAACAGCTTTGCTTGGCAAAAATATTTGAGACATTTTACACCAACCTCAAAAGTTATGGGTTCATATGTAAAAAGTAAAATATTTTTAGCAAGAGACTCTTGTATTTGGCATGCTATAGCGAAAGTGGCAGAGGTTGTTGGTCCGAGTTTCATTTGGCGGGTCGGTAGAGGCCAAGTTTCAATTTGATACAATAAATGGTTAGATGATAAATATCTTTGTGAGGTCGTGCCCTATGTTCATATCAACGACACCCATCTTTGCCTTGGAGGTATGGTTGAGAATGAAGTTTAGAATTTTAATATTTTGTATACTCAACTCCCTACTTTATATTCACAACATGATTATTGATCTTGATGCTAATGATAAGCTCATTCGGATTATAATAATAAAATGAAAGAGATGCAATATTTTATGCAAATAGACATCTTTAGATCCAAAGTTCAAGTAGAATTAGCCATAGTTGAAGGATTGCAACTTTGATTAAAGAATGTGTTAAGTTGAAATTTGTATATTTGAAAGGTACTACGACTTCAACCAAAGTTAAGTGATAAAAGGGTCTAAGAGAAAAGTAAAATAAAGCAAACAAACTTTTCTTGCTAGAAAGGGAAAAAATGCAAGAGAGTATGGTTAGTGCATAGCATAATACAAAGCATGGTCAAATGGTCAAGAGGAGCAATGGCGCAAAATGCATGCTAGACAACATACGAATTACGGACCCACCAAAAACTTCCCTTGCTGAGGCAAACATATATCAATCTAATTCATTCACCATTTCGCTACTTTTTCGTTTCAAAAATGGAATTTACGGCTCTTTCAAAAGCGATTAAACCCCATTAAAAAACCGTGATTCATCCTCTAAAAAACCAAATTCAAGATTCATTTCTACCCTCTCTATTTTAAAATAAGCATCGTTAGAAATTTGTATATGGTTTAAGAAGTACATTAAAGCTGTAGAAGACATGACACTTTTACCAAATAAACCTTATTAACTATCGTTGTGATGATGTTTACCATCATCGTAAATGCATGCAAAATGATAAGTAATGCTTTGGAGGAGTATGCATACGAGATGAAGGAGAAGGTATTCTTCTATGGTCACAAGACTAAATCAATAATGTTTGGAGACACACACATAAAAAGATTCTCCTCAAAATATTCAATCATCTTTTTTATTAATTTACTCCTTATTATTAAAAAAATATTTTTTATATGTGTGTGACCAAACACTATTTCTTTGGTCGTGTGACCATATTAGAATTTCTCGATGAACGAGTGAAATACTATAACAAGTGTCTCCAAATGACAGTTATTAAGGAAATCAAAAGTAATAAGTTTGCATTAGATTCAACAATATTTTAAATTTTAAAAAGTTAAATTCATCATTTTTCAATACAATATTTCTATTTTTATCTTCTTAACTAATGCATTTATGACACTCTTTAGCATTTCCCAATAAGTATAAGTAGCACTCCCTCCGGTCCTATTTATAAGAGAAATTTGGGTCAACAAAAGTTAATGTATCTATTTAAAAATTCAGTCCAAATACATTAACTTTTGTTGACCTAACTTTCTCTTATAAATAGGACCAGAGGGAGTATTAAACACACACGTTAGAATAAAGTAAAAGAAAAAAAGGACGACACCCCCCTCCCTCTCCCTATTTTAATTTTTTTTTTGTTTTTTTTTTGGGACCTTTCCTTGCATAAATTTACCCTTAACAAACTCAATTATGTTGCAAACTTAAATTTAAATATACAAAATAATTGTAGGAACTAAAAAACAAACTACTAAATGGGTGTAAGAGGATTGATTTTGCCGTCAAAAAATGCCTAGCACCGCAGTTTGTTTTCTGTTTGTCTTCCTTTCATATGTAATTAGTCATTGATACTTATTTAAAGTTGAAATATTTTCCTATTAAAATTTTTACCTTAATAGCATAACCTTTTCTATAAAATTTAATTTTAAAAATATATAAATTGAATACTCAAAGTGATTTAAATAAAATCAATATTATAAAACAGAAATTTTTAAAAACTAAAATAGATATGTTACAAAAATATATGTAATATATTAAAATAGAAAAAAAGCTGATAGACATGCATTCCAATTTAAGATATAAATAAAACAAGTAAAGAAGCATAAACTAAATAACTAGAGTATTATTTTGCTTTCTCTTATTCCAATTTACGCATAATTGATCTGTTGGAAAATCACTTCTAGAATACCATCATCAACCACAAATTCACTTAAATTGAAAAACAAAATACTGAAACTGAAATTATTCTCTAATATACAGATAAATAACTTTAACCCTAGCTTCTCATATTAATTGATATTAGAGTATTAACTAATAACCACGGGTTAAAGCAAGTAACTTGTAAAAAAGATTAATGCAGATCAATTATACAACAACAAAAAATATTCATGCTTAAAGATCAGAAGTGGCAAAGATTATAAGCTGAAGGTTCAATTTCTTTTTGTCAGCAGAAAATTAATAAAACAGCCTGTAATTTCGATATGTATAAAATGCACCTGCAGAGCCTATAGGGACTCATTTTATATATCTACTATGGCATAAGACTAATGCACCTGCTTAATTTGCACCAACTTAAAATAAGATAAAATTGTATCTAGATTCAAGAGCCATTTTGACGCATGCATCTCAAATTTGCACTCATTCATAAGGGCAGAGAAATTTTAATTCTTCCACACATATTTTTACAAAAATATATAATATGTCTCATCTCAACATATATAATATATATCCATGGAACATTTATATTATATAGTACTATACTACTAGTACTAGTACAAATAAAATGGTTATTAATTTCTTCTTGCTTCATTTTTCAAATACGCATATCCCAATATCACTGCAATCTGAACTTGCATTCAAAAATGGACTTAACTTGTTCTCTTCATCTCTATTACCCTGCTGCAGTAACATCAATGCCATGTCCGAGCTAGGATTATTATTTGTTCCAAAACTTGACAACAACACTCCTTGATGATCAGTTTCAACTTCGTGACTCAGTTGAGAAGCCACAAACTTATCAAGAGCTCTCCAATCAGTAACTGTATTTGTAGTAATATTATCGTTGTTGTTCGATAATAACAGCAACCTGTTTTGGTCGTTAATGTCATCGTTATTATTGTCCGATACTAGAGACATTGTGCTTGGCCTCTTTACTAATGGCAATGAAGGACTTTCAAGCTGAGGAAGCTGCAAAAATTGTTCTGCATGCATGCATGCTTCTATCTCTTGCTTACACATGTTATAACTTTGGGATAAATAGCTTTGAGGTTGCCTTGAGATTATCTGATCAATTGGATCCACCATGGAATTGTTGATCCTACTTGCAGCTTCTTCATAGAAGTAGCTTGTGTCCCATCCTTCAATAGTACTTTTTGTACTTTGGCTATTTGTTGTTCTTTTCTTAAATGCTCTACACACTACCCATCCTTCCTCCTGCAAAAAACATTTAGTTTAATTAAGTATGAAACTTGAGGAAAGATGGATTCTCTACTATTAAATAGTGTCTGCATAAATATATTTAGCGAATTTCAAATCTAGACCGTCTAATGTCAATAAAATGACCTCAAATGCACTGATTGTATGTGTGTGGAATTCTCTATGATCCTACGTAGGGAATCTAGGTCACTTCTTTCGAGATTTTTATTTCTACACACATCTTTTTATTGGTTGAGATTCACTTGGGTCTCTATAGATTTATAATAGACTTATGGACAGAACGATATATAAAATTATGTATGAACAACAATTCCGATTCAAAAGAATAAATAAGGCAAAACGTACATAGAAAAGTACAAAATGTTTGATGACAAAGTTTGACCAAAATACCTACGTCTCTAACTGCAGAGTCGCTGCAGTTTATTTCTATTACGAATAAATGTTTAGGTTTGTTTGGGTATGCTCGTTTATTCGTGACTATGAGGCATAGTCAACAATCAAGTTCAAGTAATATGAATGACTACATTAAAAAAGAGTGTTAATTATATGTGTTGATGACAGTTGACACAATCATCTTCTTTTGTTGATATGTATTAGGTTTGACTTTGAGTTGACTAGAGTTGCTATATATTGCAAAAGAGGAAAAAAAAAGTTACTCCTTTTGCTTATTAGTTTTTCTACTTTAATGTGTTATGTTGTCCCTTTAGCTTTTGTATAATTTTCCATCAGTTTGGTGAGAGGTAGTAGTAGGTGTATATATGTAGTCAACTAATTAATTGCATTGAGGTTTACCTTTGACAATCAAAATGTAAACAAAAGTGTGTAAGCATAAAAGGAAAGGAATGAAAGAAGATTAATTATTGGCTGTTGAAAGAGTAACTTTTGACTTGTTGTTTGTTGAAAGTTATGTTTGAAGAAAGCGTGTACGTGCCTTGTTGAACATTTAGATTATAGTGGTCTAAGAAAAAAGTGAAAGTGAGTAATAGAGAAAGAAAGTGTGCACGATCTGCATTTAGAATAAGTAGCAGTGACATCACATTGAAGCACTAGCCAGACAGTAATAACTAGATAAAGATTAAACTAGCATGGCTACATAGAAAAATGCAAAAACAAATGAAAAGAGAATGAAGTCATGAACTATTTTTTTTTTGGGGATTCGTATCTCAAACCTTACGTATATTATGCATTGTTTTTACCAATTGAGATAAGCTTACAGAGATGAACTAATCTCTTTATTACAATGACACAAATAACCATTTTATAACTGTTTTAATTAGAGATATAATTTTTTTTTTTAACTAATTAGAGATATAATTAGTTAGTTACTACAATGTTATATACCATGTTTTTAAATAGTTTTCGAGATAATTTAATTAAACTCCGCGGTTTTCGTCCCTTGAAATTATAAGATCAAACTCTTATCATTCAGGTGACTTTTGACATTTCATAGATAAGTCAAGAACTACTCTATAAGAAACAGGCAAAGGAAAATATTTAAAAGATGAAAACTACTCGAATTTATTATGAAAAAAATTATATGATAATGTTAGGATTAGAATGATATAAGTATTGTATGGTTAATTAGTTACCTGTGGAGGTCCATTTTCATCAGATTCAAGCCTATATTCATGCATGATCCAATCAGATTTCTGTCCATTAGGGGCTCTTCCTTTGTAGAAAACAAGAGTCTTCCTCATCCCAATTAGTTTCATCTTATCATAAACTGCTTTATCTCTTCCTGTTGCTTTCCAAAACCCAGCCATGGTAGCTCTGTTAGTTCTTGTTCCTGTTGGATACTTTTTATCTTTATGGCTGAAAAAATACCACTCATTCTGCTCTTCATACCCGATCCTGCATCTCTCTGCCATTTCATTCACATAATTATTTAACTTTTATAAACAAAAACAAAAAACTAACACAGATCTATATATCTTGGTTACTATCATAGTTCTAAATTGCATTTCAACTTTATATGGTCATATATATTAGATCTTCAAAACCCTAATATTTTGTTAGGGAAAAGAGTGGGAGAAAAGTATTTGTACGTGTATGTGTGTATACCTTGAAGATCCCATGGTTCAATACGATAAAGATCGATCTCTCTGATAACATCAAGGTCAATTTTCTGAGAAGCAATTTTCTTTCTGAGATAATAACCAACAAGTTCTTCATCAGTTGGGTGGAAACGAAACCCTGGTGGGACACATGACTCCATGGATTCCATGATAGCAAATTACTGGTGCTGCATCAAATTCACCACCACCATTAATACCCACCACCACACTCACTTGATGACTTTCTTCATCATGTTTGAATTATAACCAAACAGGATGTGATGTATGTGAGTGTTAATATCAATACATATATACTATATATATGAGAGAGAAGATAATAACTCTAGTGAAGTGAGTTGAACAAAAACAAAGAAAAAGTGAAAAGAAATATTAATATAAAGTGTTTTAGTAAAAAGGTGACAAGTGTTATCAGAGATAATCATAAGGTCATTTGGTGGTGAGCAACACTCACCATATTAATAAATTGGAAAAAAAAATTAACTATAAGCGCGTGTTATAAAACAAAACTATATAATTTCAGAAACAATGATATTCTTTGTTAGTGAGAGAAGAAAAACAAATGATTATGATGAGAGTTTGGTTTTGAAAAGGAAAAAAAAAAAAAAAAAACACATGAGCTTGGCATAGGGTAGGGCTTGAGTTTGATCAAGCAAGCAAGGGTATATAAGAAACGGACATGTATAGGGTTGTGCTATAATGATGTTGTCTTGTGTTAGTGAATGGTGGTGGGAATTATGATTCATCAACAAACGGGGTTCCCCATTCCACATTACCATTCATTATTATTAGGCCTTACTATATACTATATACTATATTTTATAAATTATTAAAAATACCTAGATAAGTTAATTAATTAACTTATCTAACTAAACAATCAAAAAGAACTTTTTAAGGAAACAGAATGTGCTAATTTTTCAGAGAAACAACAGAATGCATGCTTAGGTTTCTGACTTAAGGACAATAAAATACTCATTACTAGGGTTAATAAGGATGGGAGTGACGTAATCATAGTAAAACGGGCACGCGTTTTGTGGAAAGAGAGAAAAAAGTGAAGGGACAAAAAGAGAGGAAACGTTTTATTGGATGAAAAGCAAAGGAAAGGATGAGAAAAAGTAGAGGAATATAGTGCTTGTTTAGATGAAGACATTAGAGTCTTGGTTCTTCTCATTGCAGAAACTGGGACTACTCTGACTTTATTGTCTTTTTGTCGAGAATTTTCATGTCACATCTCAACTGACTCATTCTCCTTAACGGATTTTGAGATAAATGTTTTACTACTACTTTTATGGCTACTCCTCTAAACCTAATACTATGTTCAGAGACTTTGCAGCTGCAGCCTTCTTATAACTTTGGTAAATTTAATTCAAACTCAACAACATACAAATATGAAAAATGTGGATATAAACCTATAGTATAGTTCTATTTGTGCACAAAAATGAAAGATGAAAAAAATGTTACATGTATTAATTGCAGTTTATTACAAAAGACTTGTGTGATTGTTTTTATATACTTTTCTTACTCAAACAAAGCAAATTCCTCGATGATTAATGAGCTTGAGCAGAGAGTATTGTACTGGTGTTATTAATTGGAAAAGAAAAACATGCATGCATGAACCTAGGTTAAGGAGATTTTGCAGAAGAACATATATATGTTGATGGACTTTATACTACTAGCTAGTAGCTAGTGTTATAATCTCACCTGATGAGAAATTTTACTAGTTTAAAGAAGAAAAGTACTGCAGGGAAGAGAAGTAGACAAAATGATCAAGGAGCTAGGTTTGAGTTGAAGAAGAAGAGAGAGAGGGAGAGGGAGATTAGAGAGAGAGAGAGAGAAGAGAGAAGAATTTTCTGTTGGGAGTGTGTGAGGGGATTAATTATAAAGAATAAATAAAAGAAAAGAGTAAGGAAGGAAGGACCGCAAATCAAATTGCGCATGGCTTCATGGTTGTCCCCCCATGTAGTGACGTCATTGCCTAACATTCTTTACCTTTTTCTTTTCCTTTTTGTTTCTTTTCCTTTTCATTTGCAGAATATGTCTAACTCTCATCAAGGATTCAATAAACAAAATGGCACACATTTCCATCTACTACATTCATAGCTATGACTGCACCCGCGGGAAATTAATTAAACTAAATACTAATTAATCATACATCAAATATTTTAAGAGGAATACTCATGTTTTCTAACATATTCTTCTTACTACATTTCTTGTTGACTGAAATTTGAATAGGTATTACTACGTTAGAAATTAAATGGAAATTCCTCTAAATCTTGCGAATTACAAAGGGTGTGAATTATGTTAAGGAGCATGTGTAGAAGCGCTTTGAGCAACAACAAATGTTGAAAGACCATAAAAAAGATAGGCAACGCATCTCCACCTAAAATTTTAACTATTAAGTATATGAGTAATCTTTCTTGTATATCTATCATTTTGTCAATTCATATAGACAATTTAAGACTAGTCATTCAAACTTGAATCTAACAATCTTTCTCTTAAGTGTGATTTTACACATCCTATATCATAAAGACTTTTGACACAAGGGTCTCACATTTGGATTTCATTTATGTTCCGACGCCAAAATGAATCAGGGTTTCTTATATCATTTGTTGGAGGGCAACAAGAGCATCAATGAGCTAAAGTGTTTAGAACCGCTGAGAGATTGACACTATCTTCATCCAAAATGTTAATGCATTAGATATGGACCAATCTCTTCTATGAGCAACATTTTTTCATTCATAGTTGATGTAGAAATAACCACTCTCACTTGAACAAGCAAATTACAATCTCGACTACTTGCTAGCTATACTCATCTCTCCTTTTCTTGAATTAAACTCATTATGCTTGATTTAGGAGAGATTTGACATTTTCTTCCAAAAATATGATATGAAAAGATTTGAAGTTCGTTACTCTGTATTCTTCTTGCACAATCATGTGTCTACCTAAGGATGTAAATGGATATTCATGGACGCGAATATTAGTATGATATTTGTGTGTGCCCCATTACATAAATATGATATTTGTACCCTCTCCATATCTTCGCGAATATCCGTTAAGCGGGTAATCCCGGATGTTGAGGTATCCACCGATATATACAGATATCCATATGGATAACATTCTTTTATTTTATAAAATTTTTTTTTTTTTGTAATTACCTAAAATTTTACAACAAAAGTTCATCACATTCATTTCTTTCTTTTTTGCCAAAACATAATAATATTCATACATTTCATTTCTATAAAAAAAAAAATTAACAAAAACAAAGTTCTTTGATTCAACAAAAACAAGAATAAAGTTCATCATATTTAACAAAAGCAAATATCCTTGATTCCTTCAAAAAAAAAAGAAGAAAATATCCTTGATTAAAAAAAGAGTAAATAAAGCTCATCATATTTAATAAAAACAAAGTTGCTTGATTTAACTAATTCACGGGTGGTAAGATTATTTATGTAATTTACTTAATATAAAAGCGGGTATGGATATCCGCGGATACGAATACCATCAAATTCGCATATGTATCCATTAAATAACGGGTAGTTGAAATATCCATTTATTTCATTCATGTATATCCAATAAAGTATCTACTCTGTACCCATAGCGGAGTTTATCCTCAAATATCCAGTGCGGATGTTTTTGACATCCTTACATCTACCTCTACATCTTTCACTAGAATAAAAACAACCATTTGCGTCAACTTTAAAACGAGTTAGGGCTGCCAAAAGACGCTCACAAATTACTAGCAAAAACCCCTCACAATTTACGTCGTCAATAACTGTAAAATTCAAGTCCATTGTTAATTAGGGCTTAGACGGTCACACACTTCATTACCTAGAAATTTTGTGAGAGCTTTGGCAATCACAAATTTGTGAGGGCTTTAGGCCACCACAATTTTCCCTTTCACATCCTATATATCATATTTCATTCTTCTCATCTTTTTTCATTTATCGCTTCCATCTTCTCTCTAAACATTTTCTTTACCGTCTCTCTAGTTTTTTTTGATTATATTCTCTCCATTTCTTACTTCTATCTACTTTGTAACCTTTTTCTTTTCCTACCTTCTCTTTGTTATTATTCTCTGCTCTGCATTATTATTATTTTCTACTTTCTTTCAACTATTTTTTAAAAAATATTTTTTCTATTTTAAAATTATTTAAGTATTTTTATATTTTTTTTAAATAAATTAATTTTTTTTGTATGTTTCTATTTTTTTTTTAAATCTGGTGATTTGTGAACCGCCACATTATTTTCTAAATATGGTTTTTGTGGTAGTCTGAACTAATCAATATTAGTGACCAACTCAAATATGGGTTTTTTTTTACTGCCACAAACATATAATTTGTGGTTATTTTTGCAGGTTTGTGAGGGCTTGTGGTGTAACATCCCAAACCCTAAGTGATATTTGCTACCAAATTACAAGTGTCTCTAATTATCTTAAGTATCCATTAGTGTTATAGGCTGAAATGTGGTACAATGATAATTAGACACAAGGTCATTCATATTGGTAAGCTAGCTTTAAAACTTACCTATTTAAGTGTGGTCAACTAGAGTCAACACAAAACAGCATTTTCCTTCTGTCCCTTACGAGGTTCAACATGCAATCCAAACTCCATCCTTCTTTCATCATACAATTTCACCAAATTACGATGAAACTATATATAGTGAAAGAGATGAGAGGCAAATATTAGAGCATGCATATACCATATCCATCATTTCATCAAGATCATTTTGTCTCTCCTTTAAATATGATTTTTTTTGTTACAAAAGACGCAGAAAGATAAAAGTATGTTGATGTGTCAAATGGTTAGGGTGTCGCATAATTAGAGAATAGATGAGAATACTAATATTTGAGGGCTATCATCCATTCCATTTCTTAAAGTCGAACTACTCCCATATGGACATGGAAATAAGTAGATGAGCGAAGCTTAAACTTTTATATTTTGGAATCAACAAAGCTCAAACATTACTACTCGACTTAGCTTATGCTCGAATAGTTGTGCATAAATATCTTAAGGTATTGTTTGGGAGTTAGAACAAAAGGGAGGGGATGAAAAGGAAAATGAAGTGGAAGTTCTCAACTTGTTTGAGAAAAAAAGGGAATGAGGAGCAAAATTATACTTATAATTGATATTCTTTTGCTTTGAATTATTTTAAAAAGAGGAAGATAATTGAATTTTTTTTTTTTTAAACCCTTTATAACCCTCCAAGTAGAATGGGCAATACATTGGTTGATTTCTCCATCCAGAATATAAAAAAAAATTAACAACAAAATTTATTTAATACCAAGATCCTTGCTCAAGACAAACAGATACTGGTAATTCAGACACTACGAAAAGGCACCGTATATAGGCGGAACATCCATAAAAGACCACCATACACACAACACCTAACCAAACCCTATCATCAACACCCATGAAGACAACACCACCATTCTATCCTCCGAAAATACTCACTTCTCTTTCCCTTTTAATTCTCAAAACAAAGTCTAGAAAAGCTTGCACATTTTTTATTGACAGAAACGCATTCATCTTTGGGCGGTGAGTTTGCAATCTTTATCAAATAAGAACATGCGAAGTTGGCGCAATAGAGAAAAACACTCAAAACTGACCTTTCTGTTAAGTCAGAGCCAGGGCACTTCTTTGTTATAGGCACAAATATTTTGGAGGCATATCAATATAATATACTACATCAACATTAGTATTCTCAAATATTAGTAAATGGAATGGATGATAGCCCTCAAATATTAGTGTTATAGTATGTTGCTTTTCCTTAACTTTGTCCCTATATATAAGACTTTTTTGCTAAAATTACGGGAATTAAGAAAATGGATATTTATATTAAAGTGTTTGTAATCACTATTGCTTTTACAATTTTATTCTTGAGAGAGAAAGAGTTGGTTTATGTTTTCCATATGATATTTATTTCTAATTGAAGAAAAAGATGTATAATAAATAAGGGCATGCATGTAAAGAAATAATTAATGTAGTTGAAAATAGCAAATGAGTCTTATAAAAAAGGACACTATAAATTTAGTTTACTAGTTTATTTGATACAAGTTAACTTATTAGTTATATATGTTCTTTACCACACAACTTAAAGTTTCATTCTATTCTTTGTTCGGGTGGTTGTGGTAAGTACGAAAACGTGGATCACCCGTTTATGTTTGCGAGTTGTGGTTTTTTTTTTATCGTAGCATCTGGGCTCTCATTTGCCAATGGTTGTTCAGCTGATAGGTTGCATAGTTCCGATCATCTCATCCAATTTGGAAGCTTAGGAGGTGACTCTAGGAAAATTCGGTCTTCACTTCATTTGATATGGTTGGCTTGTGTTTGGGTCCTTCCAGAAGGAAATGAGCGCTCGCATTTTTTTTTCAAAAAGAATTGGCATTACATCGATTATTTGATAAAGTGAACTCCTATCTTTTTGGTGGTTGAAAACAAAAATAAAAACTTCGCTTTTGACATTCTATCACCGGTGGATAAACTCCCTCCATTGCTCCTAGATGGTGATTTGGTTTGTTTACTAGCTGGTGTTCTATTGTTTTTTCTTGGTGCTTGGTTTGTATTTTATCGTGTAATTACAGTTGAGTCATAGCATTGCACTCCTTGTGCAGGTTTAGATCTCTTTTTGGTTTGATATTATTCATTTTGTTTTTTAAAATAAAATAAAATACCTTAAAGTCTCATGTTATCCCTTCTTTCCTGGTACATTGTTAAAGAAAAGCAATGACCCCTTATCCTTAAAAAAATATTCCATTACCAAAATATAATCAATTTTGTTTTAAAAATTATAGTTCAGCTAGAACTCGAGTATAATTCTCCATAAAGATTGTACCAAGAGAAAAAAGAGAGACCTTATAAAGAAGCTTTTTTATGGAGGTTATGAGAATTATTTATCTAGTGCGTCTTCACAACTTCACTACGAAGATTTAACATCGTGCCATTTGATAAATATTTAATTTCTCACGTGAGCAATAAAATTCTTTATGCTTTAAATTTATCATATGATGTTACTATCTTATTCTAGCCAAACAACTAAATTTGTCCAGTAAGCTAAGCTGTCTCCCTTGTTAGGATAACATATTTTCTAAGTAAATATTTTAAACAGGTTCTATCACATTAATTATAGTATAGTCTTAATGGTAGGATAATTATATCGGATTATATGCGCAATACCTTATAAAATGGTCTTCTTTTTTCCAAGCCAATATAGTATCCATTTTATTCAAGGTACCATTACGGTCTTTCTAATCATTTCTCGACAAGTATTTTGAGGAAGCAACTATGGAAAAAAAGAGAGAAAACGTAAGTTGAGCAACAACAGTGCGATCAACCAACGTGTAAGTCACGAATTGGTGAATTTGTTATTCAACTTTACGTAGAAGATAAACAAAGAAAAGACAAAAAAAATAACTCCAAAACATTCCTCCTAAGGGCATGCCTTTGATTACCCCATAACCCCACCTTCTCTTGTCTAGCTCCAACAAAATAATAAATAATTTTTTTCAAGAGTTAGCATTACTCTTCAAATTACATTAACACGACATATATTATTCCTTTCAAACACATTCTAACAAACATTAGTGATAGTTTATCAATATGTTTTGACTGTTGACCAATTTAAATGGTCATACTCATTTTATTAAATTTAAAGGAGATATAATCAAATTCAATAAATGTCGGACATTAAATATAAGTAACTCTTTTAGTTGGATTCAAACATTAGTTCACTAAGATGTGAAAGTTGAACTCATTTTGCTCGACCCCACCCTGTTTGTTATTCTAGTTAATTTTTAAAACGTAAATATTTACAAACAGGGGTGACCCTGAGAATGGATAGGAGGGGCGGCAGTCCAGAGCACCATTATTTTAGGGACATCAAAATTATTATTTTTACTTAGGTGTTTTTTTTTTTGGTGGTATTTTTACTTAGTAGTTAGTACTATGTAAATATATATCTTTTTAATTCGGTTTGATTAATTATATTGAGAATATATTTTTAGAAAACTTTGATTATAAATGAATCTTTTAAAACAAAAAATGTAAGAAGAAAATTATTGGAATAATTAAAATGGCACAATTTTATTGTTTCGTCCAGGGCATCAAAATCTTAAAACCGACCCTATTTACAAAATTGTATATATTTTTCATAAATAAAATAAAATAAACATTGGTACATTTGCAAGGAACCAACTGAAATTGCAAGGCCTACACATCTTTGTTGCACCGACAATTCTGATCGAATGTATGTTCTGATATCCAATACGTGTTGTGTCTAAACACAGCTCTGATGCATGTGATTACATTGAGTTATGCCATTTTTTTAAAATTTAATCGATGTTGACATGTCATTGTTGTGTCTAATGTCCGTGCTTCCAAGACACACCTGAGCAATGCTGAAAACTATGACTATCATCATAAGTTAAAGACAAGAAAAATAAAACTAGTCTCTATTTTTTTTTAATACCTAAAGTTTATATATAGATCATTTGATTAGTAACTATCATGCATTTACCAATAGATGAGGTACTTCAATTGTCGGCAATGGCGTGAAATCTTTAGTCGTTCTTTAAGTTTAATACATACAAGTGTTAATACATTGATCATAATTCTTGCTCCTTTAAAAATATTAATCATAATTTCTTGCTTTTTCTTAGATTGCAACACGAATGGACCATTTGTACCAATAGTGAAAGATCAGGGCCTGTTTAGGTCTTTCCTCTAGTACAGAGACGGGTGTGTTGGTTGAGGAATGTTGATATATAGCTTGGAGGTTAATTAATTTGTAATAATTACGGCCCTTTTTGCATATAACAATGTAACACAAAGAATGTAACAATCTCTTTCTAGAGGATTAACAGAAAGTAAACTATTTATTCAAACTGGTCTCCATAGAAGGTCAGATCTTAACTATTATTATGTTTGAAAATGAGTGATGTTAATTAGAAACTACTAGTCAAATCAATTTGCTCATACCTTATTTATATTGTTGTGTGCAAGTGTGAGTAATATATCTCACATCAGATAAAAGAGTAAAAGTTGAACACCTTATAAGTAAGAGGATCTATAAACTCATTGTCTTAAGGTTTTGGGTAAGAGTGTGGTGTCTCTCTTGCTTGTGGGGTTGTTCTAACCTCGATGTGGACGGTCCCTCGAGCTCCCCCAGTGACCCAACAGTGGTATCAGAGCCCCGGTTCGACGAAGGGTGCGACCGAGGCCGTCGGTCAGCTGCGCATGAAGCAACAACGACGGTACAAGCAGCAAGTGGCTCCTTGTGCAGCAACGGCAACACAAGCAAGTAAAAAGCTTCTGCTCTGGGGGGAGCACGATAAAGTGATGGAATCACACTTGAGGGGGAGTGTTGTTGTGTGCAAGTGTGAGTAATATGTCTCACATCGGATAAAAGAGTAAAGGTTGAATATCTTATAAGTAAGAGGACCCATAAACTCATTGCCTTAAGGTTTCGGGTAAGAGTGTGGTGTCTCTCTTACTTGTGGGGTTGTTCTAGCCTCAATGTGGATGGTCCCTCGAGCTCCCCCAGTGACCCAACAATTTAAACTATATTGTTAGTATGCTAATTCGGATATTATTTTTTTTAAAAGAAATTCGGATATAAATTTTAAAATGGTATGATTAATGTTAAACTATTTCACGAATTCATATTGTAGTTTCTTTTAGACTTTGAGAATGAATCTAACTCAATTTTAGAAAATATTTTTACAAAATCAACTTTTAAAGTAAAGATAGAATATGAATACTACCAGCAATTGAAGTGCTAGCGGTACCAATTCACTTAGACCACCACCATTATCGGCCACCTTTCTTTAGTCTGACATCACTTATAAAAATAATAAACTGAATAATAGCTTATATCCATTTCAAGTATAATTCAGTTAGGATAGTTAATTGAATGTGTAAGTGTAACAAACTAGTGTGTATCCCTTATATAGAAAACTGGCATAGCAAGCAAGTGTGTAAGTACGAATGCATTCAATTTCAATACAGAATTTTCTTCATCTAATCCTTCTAAGAATTTCTTTAAGTTTTTTCTCGTAATTTGATCTAACTGAGCGAGTGTGAGATCAATCCCAAACTTGAATGCACTCTGTTCTAACATCAAGTACTATTTGGAAATGAAACATTTCAATGACACTTTTAATAAGTTCAACCATGTATATAAATATTTTTTGTTTGTTATAAAAGTTTAGATAAGTTAGGTTTCGAAGGTTCAGGATGGGGTCAGGGTTCAATATTTAAAAAATACATATAAATTATCTATCAAAAGGATCATCACATCCATATCTAAAATTAAATACATGATCTTACGATTAAGCCAACAACTCTTTACTAACTGAATCAACATTCATTGACTTATACAAATGTTTATAAACTCCTGTAACTGTGATTAACCACAAGAAAATCATTAGCTGCCGTAGACAATGATGTGGACAGGTTATTTCCACGTAGCACGGTGGTGGTGGTCGGCCGTGGTTCTCCAATTATGGAACGGAATGCATCATTGAACTCTTTGTGGACCCCACCAAATTCAAAGAAACTATCTCTGTCTCTATCTAGCTTCTAGCCAATGCCAATGAGCCAATCTCTATTGCACTTTAATTTTACAGAGTAAAACATAAATTATTTTATTTTCAAATAATCACAAGAAAATGTGCAAAAGAGAATAACGGGGTTAGCGTAACCAACTAAACTGAGATCCTTGTGGGGTCCTTTAAAAATCTCAGTCCCTTTTGTTTTGACAGGACTCCTACCCCTTAAATTTTCTTTATTTCTGAATTGTTATGCAATTTTAATCTATGGTTGACGGTGGTTGGTGAAGAAAAATCACCTTAATCAACTTAAGAAAATGCTAACTACTGTCTTTGTCTTTGACGCATTAGTTAAGAAGACTTAATAATAAACAATTTTTGGAACTTGTACGGTCAAACTCTTAAAAGTGTAAAAAATATTCTTTTTAATGCAAAATTTTCTACTTTTGTTTTCTTTATCTAATGTTTGAGGCACTAGTTAGCATTAGGGATGAGAATAGGCTAGGCCGAACTAGGCTTTGCAAGACATAAGTCTGGCCTGTCATATTTTCTTAAAGCTTAAGTCTGACATGCGGCCTGTCATATGCCTACTTTTTAGGTCTGAGCCTGACCTTCTGAAAGTCTGATACAACCTGTTAGCGTGTTTAAAAGTCTATATCTTATGAACATCTTTAAATAAACAATGTGATCTAAGTTTAAATGGACTAGCAAACTAATAATTCAATTAAATTAAACACTCTTTACATGATCAACACGAGGTTTTAGGGAATTCGACTATATATTATATCATATTTATATTCTAGTTTATAATAATACATTTATATATGCAAAAAATTAATGTATACTAATAAAGCTTAAATTATTGAAAAAGTTTACAAATTTATATTTTAATTC
>Ga0228711_1003910_pt1 | contig 23132 bp, 7 predicted proteins | sample MedpolnodulmetaG_2_FD_177996 | JGI IMG/M metagenome (GOLD analysis project Ga0228711, IMG submission 177996) | Root nodule microbial communities from Medicago polymorpha collected in Santa Monica, California, United States - brown nodules | ecosystem: Host-associated > Plants > Roots > Nodule...
CCCCCCTCTCCCTGATATAAACTTTTTTTGAAGATCTTGCTTTCAAATTCCTTTGATATAAACTTTGAACTACGTCTTCTTCATCCTGATATTTTGGTTGACCTTTACATTTTACATCTAGGTAACCATTTTCCACTGTTGGTAATGACTACTTATTATTTCTACTACATTCAAAAGTTCACATTCTTTCTAAAATTAAACATCAACCCCAAATCTGTAATTCTTCAACCATTTCTATTATAGCTAAAAGAGGCCTTTCATATCACTGTATGCTAAAATTGTATCTAGCTTGCTCCAACCATTTCTCTAACAGCTAAGGTAATTTGAATTAATGAACATTTTCTTGATTTATTCAATTCAAAGTTGTCATTGCAACATATCAGGAGAATATTCAGTCGTTTATTCAATTCAGGCGTTAGTTTCCTTATTGTTATCTCTATCTTTCACATTAGGAGAACATGTGTATTACTTTCCTTAATTATATTTTGAAAAGAATGACAGGTTGAGTTTTAGAACCCGGTTTTCATATTTCAAATATTCATTTATTGAACATTATCAGTGTTCACATTTTTGTGCATATATTATCTACAAGAAATGTGTCTTAAGTAGAAGTTGCAGGATGAAATGGGAAAAGCTAATATGTCAAATTTGCATAGAATTGCTTTATCAGAGCATGATACCCTTATTCGGAGATAAAAAGTGAAGAAGCTAAAGCTCATACCGAGTTGCTTGACGCTAAAGGCTCATGATAATTCCTTAATGTGTGTTTAATGTTTGTGTTTTTTCCTATGTTCTACCATTTAATCAACTTCATGCTTGAAGTTTTTCAATTCAGTTCTCTCAATAATATTTAGTTCATTGTGTGTAATCGAACAGACTTAGCTTTCAAAGAATAATTGGAATTGCACAGGTAGAAAGGTTGATATCTACAAATATCACAGATAATTATTGTGTGTAATCGAAAAGACTTTCTAAGATTTCATATAAGAATCGTAGACTCTAGTAATTAGAATTGCGTGATATACTGTTATTCGATGCCATTATTATTTAAAATCTTGTTTATATTCCAAAAAGATTGAATTTACTTACTGAAATCTTATAAATATTAATATGTTTAAATTTACTAATTTCTAGCAAAAAATGTGATTATTATACGAGAACTTACTTTTTTTTATCGTCAAACTAGACTTAATTTGGTAAATAATCATATGCATTTAGTCGTGGAGATATAGAAAATGTGTGAGTCTAGGGTCTCTCTCTCTCTCTCTCATGAATTTAATGCTTTGCCACTGTAATGGTTGATATTTTTTTATTTTCTTATTGTAAGGAATTCATGTTCGAATATCGTTAGAATTGAGCCTAAGTTCTTTGATAGTAGTTGTCAAGACTCAAGATTTTAGTTATTCAAGAGTTATAATGATGAATATTCTCTTTTAAATTCAAGATAATTTTCAAAACAAGTAAGCATAAATTTCTTGAATTATACCTTTTAAGATTTGGGCTCTTGCTAGTTTTCCTAAGGATAGCAACCTTTAAAAATCACATTAATCCTTGAAGATATTGCTATTTCTGCTGATGAAAAATTGTTTATTTATGCTCTTGAGCAGGAGGATAATATTGATATGTACATTTCTTCAAGGTTAGCCCTTTTATTAAAGTCATATCTAGTTACTTCAATTTGTTAGAGTGTATTTTCCCGAAAATAAACAATTAGAGAGTGAAAAGGTGATAAAAACTATTAACTAGGAGATACTAAATCCACTTTTATTCACTCTTTAAGATGTCATCAGATATAATAGTCGTATGTTCTTCACGTACTCTCATAACAATCTTAATGAAATTTTTTCAATTCCCCATATCTATTGAGAATCCTAACATTACTACTTCACAATTGCATGTGTGACTATATCTAATGAGTATCACTCACAAACTTTGAAGATTAAGTAACTAATATTTTATTTTCACCTAAATGCAGATTAAGTAGAAAGCAGGAAATTGAAGAGGTTGACGCGTTCCAGAAGCAGCTTCTAGAATTACAAATTCTAAAAGAGAGTTTTCAATTGTTAGATACTAGAAAAGTTAGGGGAAGATCATGGAATTTCGAGAGATTCCAATTGGCTAGATGAGCTTGGTGGAAACTCGTCGTTTGATGGTAGAAGTAGTTTTTAACTCGTGGGAAGACGGAACGAAATTTGTAGGAGCTTCTTGCATTCTGTTCTCAACTTGTTTGCAAGTAATTATGACGTGGAGCTGTTTAGTTCTTGTTGCAATGGGTTCTGATATCGATTCATTGACGATACTGATGCCTACAAAGCCGCTGCAAACATCGTGTTGTATATGTACTGCAAGACTGTTCACAATGAACTAGCTTACGAGATTGTGGAAGAGTTTGCGTGGTAGTGTGTAAGTTTTCCTTTGGTAATGGAAAAATACCTCATGTTGTGTCTACTGTACATGCTTTAAAGAGTGAACCAGTTGTATATATAAAATCATGCGATGGTCGAAAAAATCCTTGTTTTTGTAAGATTTGTCCAAAACTTTTTGGCATATGATGTGGGAAAATTGTGGATATTATTGATTGTTAATTATGAGTAGCAAATGTGAATTTTTTTTAAGGGACTTGTATATCTTTTAGAAATATATTTATTATAAGCTCTCCGTATCACTTGATGAGACCAAATTTAAATCCAAAAGAGTAATGGAAATGAGGAAATAGTCAAGCTCCCTCATGAATGAGCTTCATTATGATCAAACCAATCCATAAAGTTAAAAGTCCAAAAGGAGATGTAAAGGAAATATAGAAAATGTGAGAATCTATGGTCACTATCTTTTGTAAGAATTTATTGATTCTACTATTGTAATGGTTGATATTTTTCTTTTCTTAGTGTAGGGAAACAATGTTCGGATGTTGTCATAATTGAGCCTGAGTTCTTCGATAGCAGTGATCAAGCATTTCAGAAATTGAAGAGTTATAATGATGAATATTCTCTTTTAATGCAAGGTAATTCTCAAAAAGAGTTAGCTTAATTTTCATGAATGATACTATTAAGATTTGGGCTCTTGCTAGTTTTATAAAGGATAGAAACATACATATATATCACATTAAAGGAATAAGATGTTGTTGTATTAAATTGGTAACTAGTTACCAATTTAATTAGAGAAATAAACGTAATAACAACTATAATTTTTTTTCAAAACTATTAAATAGGAGACTTGATAACCACATTTTTTTAGTACCTCTTTTTGAATGTTACTTTTAATACTATATTACCCACATTTATTGAGAATATTAGCATGATTGTTGTCTGAACATGTTGCAATCACTACTTCACAATTTTATGTAGGATAATGCTACATCAAGCGAATAGTTAATCCCAAAATTTTCCCACAACTCTGAATATTGTAGCTTTCGTGATTTTTCTAAATGATTTTTATTACTCTATAGCAGCGCCGTTTTATGTATGACTATAAAGGGCAATCCGGTGCACTAAAGCTCCCTCATACATAGGGTTTGGGAAGGAGTCCCATCATTTGGTGTATTGTACGCAGCCTTACCATGTTTGACTTGAACCCGTGACCTTTCAGTCACATGACAACAACTTTATCGGTTGCGCCAAGGTTGGTCTTTATTTTATGTATGGCTATATCCAGTTTAAATGTGTTTCTGCAATATTAATTTTAAGAAGGTTATTTGAACTATGAAATGACAATTCAAGTAGTGACAACCTAAAATTGATTGGGTCGGCACACAAATTTGTGACAATATAATATGTAATATCTAAGACCACAAATCTCAATGTGCAATCCCAATTTTTGATAGGCATATAAATAAACTTACATAATAGACATAACATTCTGAATCTTTTTCAATGTTTTGCTATTAAATAAAAGTTAGTTCTATTGTTTCTGCTTTTATCTGTTACTATTGTTTAGTTTATCGGTCTGACTTGATTATGTTTTGTGATCTATGTCAGTAATAATGAATTTTTGTCGACACATTCAAACTCTATATGCTTTGTTGCTTATCTATACCTATTAATCTATATCTATATCTATTAATAAATGCAATACTATTTTTTGGTGTAGCCTTTTTTCGTAAATCCCAAAATGCCCTTACGCTAACTCATTTGACAAATTATTAAGAAAAAATCAACTGCCTTGCACACTAAAACTCCTACAACCGCTGCCACACCACTTAAAACACAAAATTATCTTTACCCAAAACATTTCCAAACAAAACATTACACAATTGAAAAACTGTTGAGAGAGGAAGAACTAAGTTTGAACACGACACCAACAAATTGAGGACCAATTCCCATACTTTTATGTTCCCACAACCCCAACTAACGTATTTGCAAGAAATGCTTGCTTCTCTTTTGTTTCTTATTTCATGGTTTGTTTCTTTGTAGTTTTACATTGTTTATTGTTCAATATGACTTGATTTTTACTTCTGTTGCATGTTCATGCCTGATTTTTATAGTCAAAACTAATTACTATCTATAATCAAGAAAGTTTTGTTCTGAAAATTCCCTCAGCAATTATTATCGGTTAACAACACCCAATCTCCATCCTTCTGTGTAATTGTAATTAAACAAGTGGTTTCTAAAACTGTGATCTCATTCGCTTTCCCCACTCACAATTAAACTCATTGCCAAAAACGCTTCATCCTCTCCTACTATATAGACAGTTGAAATGCATACAGTTATAGCAACTAGCAAAGTACATGAGAGAGAGGGGGGAAAATATTGTGAAAAAGGGGCCACGAGAAGTATGTCTAATTAAGTTTTTTTGTGTAGACGAGAAGTACGTCTAATTAAGGATTTTTTTTGTCTAAAACGGTCATGGTTAATTATTTTTTGTTATGAAGAAAGAAGTTCAGGAAATTTGAAAGGCATTTTCCTCATCACTCTACCGCCACAAACTAAGGTTATTCTATTAGCAAGGGGCATAAAAGCCTAAACTATTACTTCAAGAAGCCTTTGCACAAAGTTATGCATCGTTGGCCATTTCCTTTTTAATTTCCTTCAATTTACCATTACTATATTTACTTTAAACAATTACATACAATATTTCTTCATGATTGAAGAACTATTTTTGCATTCTATTACCTATTTACTCTTCTTGGTTAATATAACTTCAGATATAATGGGAAATGCTCCGCATTGATAGAGAAGCTCCTCATATATAGGAAAGTTGCCGAATTTTTCTCCATTTTAAACGGTCATATTATCTTTTTGTTCACCGTTCTAATGGCATGGGTTTTCAATTTCATTTCTTTAGTTGAATTCACATTCATGGATGGAGTAGATTGAATCACTAACCTTCAATTAATTACAGGATTAAACAGGACCACCATCTGGAATAAATGTTTCAGCAAGTCCTTTATTAAGAGTTTATAGTTGGATTTACATCTTAAATTGGACAAAATTCATGTTACATAATTTCTATCTTGCCATTTTGTGTAATGGTCCGCCAAACTTTGACAAAATTTTAAGCAAGAGTTTATAGTTGGATACTTGGATTTACATCTTAAATTGCAAAGTCCCTTTCTTATTTGATTACCTTTTTGTATGTTTTATACATCACTGCAACTTATTCACAACAAAAATAGAGCATGGAGATGTGAATTTTTATACTTATTCTGAAGTCAATAACAATAGTGCAAGGTATTGAAATTATTTATCAACTCAATATTAATTTGTTAGATAAAAAAATTAATATATCAAAGAATTTCACAAATCATTATTCTTGACCAATACTGATAGTGTTCTTTACAAGTACAGAAGAAGATAACAAAGACTCAGTTGGGAAAGACAAAATGAAAGTCAAGAGTAAAGGAAAAACGATGTGTTGTTGACATTTTCAGAAAAGATGAGGCATGTGATACGTTGTGGTTACATGATCGGGATGCACATACAAAGAGTTTACGCTCTAATGCACATAAGGGCAGCAAAGCAACCAAAAAAAACTAGCGGTAAGAGGCGTTTTCTACTGCACTAATTTGTCAATAATTATATCTGATTTTTGTTTAAAAAACTGTCAATTGCTACTTTGAGCTATTCTATTTTGATGACTTCTCATACTTATATTTGCTATCTTTTGTCAGTATCATCGCACAACAAAATGTGTAAGTATCTAACCTAAACTATAATAATATGGACAATTACTTTTTCACCACTACTCTTATGATTGTTCTTGCTTTTTAAGGTTTAAATGCTACCAATTTTTTTTCAATCATTTTTATTGTACAAATATTTTAATACTTCAATTCTAAAAGTAAATGTATATTGTGTCCAATTGCAACAATAATAGTCATGTATCTACCCAAAAATGTAAATTTACTTGGGTGTAAGGTGGAAGTATTAATATATCATCTGTTCATTCCAAATCAAATAGAGCGACAATGTGTTTATCCTCTTAATGTGGTGGCTTTGTTTTAATTTAAGTGCATGTAGTGGGAAAACAAGAACAAGCATAAATTAAAGCAAATGAAGTAGCCTATAAAAAAGAAGAAATGAAGTGAAGTACGACGAAGAGGACAAACCCCCTATAAGAGTCTGAATGGTGCCAATCTCTTTAAGTTTATTGGTTATTAATTTTATTTGCAATCAAATTGTATTTCGTTCATGTCTAAGAGTACGATCACAATTCTAAGCAGTGATTGATGTAAGCCACTACACATGAAACAATGAGGGAAGTAGTAGTAAGCAAGCTTGAAAAAGAAGGCACTAGATAGATCAAAGTACCAAGAGAAGGTGCCAACAATATGGAAACAAAGCCACGTAGTGGGGATGAAAAGGCCAAGTAGTGCGAGGATGAATATATACATGCTCAAGTATCATGACACACAATTTGGAATAGCCCAAAATTATGGTTACCATTTTTGTTTGTTTAAGTCACTCGAGAAATTTGTGGCCTTCATGGTCTTTGTTTGGTGTTGGTGTAGTCATCACTACATCCTTTTATTTGAACTTTCAATTTGTAAAAGCTATACTCTTTAAGAAAGTCTTTCAAATATCATTCATGTATCTTTATTAACTAAAAGAAATGTGTTGAAATAAAAGACGGCTAAAAATTAAGTCAAAATAATCTATATATAAATGGTTGTTTTAATGTTATTTTCTTCTATTTATGAACCCAAACAAAATATAAAGAACTGTAAAATATTATTTTATTTGTAGATTCATGAAAAATATATAAATTGCATGCAAACTTAAAACAAAACCAATATTTTCACAAGAAACATAGTCAAGTCTATACATACGCTAGCGCAGTAGAAAAATCGAACAAACGGGCACCCGTGCCCGTTTGGACGCTAGTTTATCTGATGGGAAAATATTTCAGTTTTGGTTTTAAGGAAAATTGAACGAAAATCATTCGGCGTCTAAGTTTTTAAGGAACAACGTTTACCGTCAAAATTTAAACAGAGGATTAATTGGTTGATATTCCGGCGCAGTGGTTACTGGTCATTAATTCTGGAAAGCATAAGCGGCCAATTATATGAAGAAATGTTAACTAATGGCGAGGGGTGTAACAGTTCGATTTGGATCGGTATTCAATCAAAAAAATGTCAAAACCGATTAAATCTTCATTTGTTTGGTTTGGTTCGGTTTTCACTCTTTTTTAAAAAAGGAACCGAACCAAACAAATCGGTTTGGTTTGGTTTGGATCGGTTCGGTTGATTGGTTTATATGAAAATACAATTAAAAGAAAATCATATTCTCACAAATATGTATTTCATGCATAAAACATATGTTTTAAAAGTTGGTCCTTTATGTTTTAAAACATATTTCATGCATGTTTGATCCCTTATGTTTATTTTAGCTTTTCAAGTTGGTCCCTTATGTTTTAAAAGTTTCAAGTTAGTCCCTTACGCTTTAAAAGTTTCAAGTTAGTCCTAAACGTTACCCACGTTGGAATAAATTAGTCCCTTTCGTCACTTAACATTTAAAGATTTGGGTGGACAATATGGGTGATAGAACTTAACTTATATAGAAAATAAGTTTAAAACCTCTTTTTAATTTTTTTGGTTTTATTAAACTCAATATCATGTCACGAAAGGGACTAACTTATTCCAACATGAGTAACGTTTCTGACCAAATTGAAACTTTTAAAATGTAAGAGACCAACTTGAAACTTTTAAAACATAAGGGACCAACTTGAAAACTAAAATAAACATAAGGGATCAAACATGAAATTAAGCCCTAAAATATTTCATGGAACTTTGTGTTTTATATTTTGTTTTTTCATGTTATTTATTTTTCAAACAACTTTTTGTAACTAACCTTACTCAATATTTCAAAGGCATAGAAAACGATATATTTCAAAAGTTTGAAGGCATAAACATGATATAACAAACCAACAGATGAATTATCTTAGCGGTGATGAGGAACGTTTGGCTAGGTCATAGGTGTGGTTGACGTCTATATTTCCTATTTTTGTAGAAATGAAATAGAGTTTGAGTGATGAGATGAGATGATGATAGGAGAAATTGAATGGATTTAGTATTTTATGTTGGGCTTTAAATTTGGGCATAATCATAAGTGTGTGTGAGGAGGGATAATAATAGTAAAATTGGGAATGAGGTTAGCATCAGTTCGGTTCATCGGTTTCTTGGATCTCAAAATGAAAAACCAAGAACCAAACCAAAAAAGATCGGTTTAGATCGATTCGGTTCGGTTTTGAACTGAACCAGACAAGGTTGGATACATTTTCGGTTTGGACTTTCGGTTTCATCGATTTTCTCCGAACCACTTACACCCTTAAATGGTGTTGTGTGGTTAACAGATGCATAAAAGAATTGACGGACATTTAATTGCTTAGATTAAATAATCCTCTTGTCAATATTTTATTGGGAACAATTTGAACAATACATAGGGAATTGTGTGTAAGTTTTGTCCTTTATATATTGTATGTAACAAGAATTTCAACTGTATATATTTTTAAAAGTTTTGGACCAAGGATTCAGGTAGATAATAATTTATTCACGTGTTAGTGAAAAATTATTTCCAACAAAAACACTTATTTTTATTTCTCCAATGTTAGAAATATTACATGAGAGAAAAGCAACTCCAATGAAAATTAGATAAGAGAAACTCCAATGACAACACATTATCAGAGTCAATATAGAAGATTAGATATTATAATTATATTAGTTTTTGGTGTTGGGAGTGCAGGAAAATTTGGGGGCTAGAAATTGAAAACCCATGCTAATTTGAACATGTGGCCTATAACTAGACGTGTCAAATGGGTTGGTCCGACCCAACCGAGGAGACTCGACTACATAAATGAGGTAGTCTGACCATTTATAATTAGGCTGCATATTTTAGACCCAACTCATTTCATCTGAGCCATAGACCAAGCCAACTCGACCCATTGTATTTTACTTAATAATTTATTCATTCAATTGAATCAATTAAATAATTTATAAACATTAAAATTTTAAAATATTTAGTTAAATTTATCCATTTTTATTAAGTTTACAAATTTTTAAATATATTTTTTAAAATAGTTGATACTTTTTTAACAAAAATCAAATGAAAATCTTAATAGCAGTCTGCAATAGGCTTGGACCAAAAAAGTCCGACTGCATCTAAGCTAACTATTTTTGAGACCCGAACCAAAATGTGGGTTAATGGGCCAACACATTTATCCATCCATTTTTGACAATAATGCCCGTAATCATCACACATGCATATAAATACCCTAATATTATTCCTTTTCTTCCATTTCACAAAAGATTTTTTTTTTCTCTCTCTCTCTCAAACCTGCAACCCCCCCTCTCTCTCTCTGTCACACACACACACACACACACACATCTTTATCAAAAATTTCTTATCAACTCATCTACACTCCCTCTTTCTCTCTCTCTCTCTCTCTCTCTCTCTCTCTCTCTCTCTCTCTCTCTTATCTTTATCAAAGTTCTTATCCACCATTTCTTGGATCCAAGGTTGCAAAAGTGATAGATCAACTTATCTAAACTCAAGATCACTCTCTCGTTTGAAGGTAAATCGAGAAAACCCCCTATTGTATCATTTGTGTTGGGTGAACACCTCAAATGGATTTTGGGTGTGGTTTTTCAATTTTCTTGTTTATTCCCTTTGTAAAAGTGATAGATCGGGACCTAGAAAATATAGATGTCGAAGAAAGTTTTGACTTTGGCAAAAAATTGATCAAAATATTTGAGTTTTTGAAAAAGTTTTAGAAAATCATTTTATTCACGTGAAAGAGCTTGTATTTACCTGATCTATTGATCTGACAATGAAAAAAAAAGTGATATGGTTAGTTTTTATGTGGTTTGAATCTTATATATTGTTTTGGGACCCAAAAGTTTGAAATTTTGCTTTATATATCATAGTTAGATGGATTTGTAGGTACTAAATGATGAAAGTTGACATATGATGTGCGATCAAAGGTTAAAGATTCAAAATTTTAGAGTCAAAATAATATTTTAAAAATGTTAAGAATTTTTTTTATATATATTGAGTCATTGTTGATTCTTGAAAATGAGTACTTAAAGTACGGGATTTAAAATGATAAGTTGTTTGTGAATTTGTGATTGTTGTTTAGACATGAAATTGTTCGTAGAACTTTCATTCTACTTCATTGTTTGTTTATCTTTAATAATCTTTTCTATCTTTTTTTCTTCCTTTGTCTTCTTAATAATAGTCTTTATCTAGTTTTAGTGGTTTGGAATTTGCCTAATTTATTCAAGAGGCTAAGGAGTTATATCCATTATTTAAATCTAAAATTTGCAGGAAAAATGAAAGAAACAAAATGCAAAGTTTTTGGAGTTAAGGAATAGATAAGTAGTGCACGCCACAACAACAAACGTTGAAAAGGTAATCTCTATTATATGTTAATTAAACAATATTTTCTTTATTTATGTCGTTTGAATAAGTTTCTCTTGCAACATATTAAGAAAATCTTATGTCATGTATAAAACTAGAACTTTTGTATTTGCTTTTCTCAATTTAATTATGAAAAGAATATGAGTTCTTTTATTTGTTTTAAAGATGCCACAAGGTAGCTTGTTGTCTGTTTCTGGATTGATGTTGCTGCAAACTATCACATGCAAAACCATTGTTTGTGCATTTTACTAGGTTTTCTTTCTCAGATAGGCCCAAAATGATTTTCTTCATCTCTAGGTCATTCTAACCCATTTTAAAACTGTCATACTAATTCACAAGGGTCACAAACCTGAATTTGTTTTTATTATCCATAAATGATAATTTCATTTTCACATCATAATCGTGCATAATTAAATTCGTTCACACTTAATCAAACACAATCAAATTTGAACTAATCACCTATTCAAATTTCAACCCACTTAGATATTCATGGAGATTCTCCTAAAAAAATGTAGACATTCATGGAGATATTTTATGAACTAAAATTTCACATAACATTATGACTTAATTGAATACATATGTAGAAAAAATTTACACTATTAGTCTGGCTGGCATAACATTATTAGTATAGAAATTAATCTCTTAAAAATTAGATTTCTAATATGTTTTTAATAATATTAAATACTCCCTCAATTTTAAATTTAAGTAAAAAAAAAATGTCAAATGTATTTGGTCTAAATTTGGATCAAAAGCATTTGACTTTCACTTGTGACTACAATTGGATGAAGTATTAACTAACAAACAAACTCTTCAATGCTCAAAATAACATCTTCCATAAAATAATATTATAAAAAAACCAAATATTCACACACACACATATGAATAAAAGTGTTTATTATATCTTAAATATAAAAATTGACTTAATTTAAAATAAAAAAAAAGTCAAATGTATTTGGTTTAAAGTTGGACCAAATACATTTGACTTTATCTTATGACTAAGACTAGTTGAATTACTAAATAATAATTAAATGGAAACTCTCAATTCTCATAATAATAACAAACTTAAATTAATTTATAAAAAATATAAAAATTGAATAAAGTTTATATACTTAACATAAATTTTGCGATTTTGTAGAGCAACTGGATAACTTTGACAAAACAATTGAAGCTTATTGGAAGGACAATTAAGAGTGGTTTGGCCAGATATGTTAGATATCTAACTGAATTATCTGACCATCTAAGGAAATCGATATTTATAATTTATGCAGGAAGGAATGGTAACATAAACAACTATCTTCAACCTCGGTTCTGTGACAGTTACACGCACTACTCACCTGTGCCTTTTGTTGAACACCTCGTAGAATTTTTTTCACAACAACTTAAATACAAACTCATCTCTTATACGAAGTTTGTAATTGCATTAGGCTAATGCAATTTAAATCTTTCTATAAGAGATGAGTTTCTACTTTAAGTTGTTGGGAAAAAATTCCTATTAAGTGTTCAACAAAAGGCATAAGTTGTAGAGCTTGTAACTGTTACAAAACCGAGATTGAAGATATTTGTTTACGTAATCATTCCTTCCTGCAGACATTATAAATATTGATTTCCTTATATGGTCAAATAACTCAATTGGATATCTAACGTTGCTGGCCAAATCACTCTTAACTGCCCTTTCAAACATGTTAATTTGTTCTGCCAAAGTTATGCATCTGTCTTGCAAAATCGACAAAATTTATGTTAAGTAAGTAAATAAATTATGTTATTTCCAAAATAAATTTGTATAGAAATTAAAATAATATTGGTTAATGATTTGTGTGATTGCCGAAGTCTTGAACACAAACAATAATCGTTTATTTGTTTGTGTATATGCATGAAGCCTCTGGACCCTATATACTTAACCATAATCATATGTAATCAACTAAATATATTTGTGACGAAAAGTACCCAATGTTGCACCTCATTCACCATATTTTGATGGTTATAATCCATGAGGTGCAAGATCAATTGTTAGAACTTGACTTTGTGACTTCACGAGAGGAAGTTCAAATCTCATATGGAACTATTTTAAAACAATATTTTTTTGAATGATGAATGTTAGTATATTAATTCTTTTGGTAGTTTTTTTTTCTCAAACCATGGACCTTCATCTCCTTGACTGTTAGCTCAAACCAGTTGAGCTACTAAATGCCCATAATCATAAAAGAATAATTAGTGTTATCATCATTAATAATAATTTTGTCGTATTTATTTATGTTGATATCTAATGAACATATAAAATACGATGCATCATTATTATTTGTCCAACTTTCATAGACTTATGGAAAATGGTGAGTAACATAAAAATTATGAAACAAAATAACATAGAAAATGAAGAAAGTCATCTATAAATATTAAAAACATAGCAAGATATGAAGTAGGCTGTCAATATCAAGAAAGGAGAAGACGAAGAAACTTTATGATCATTGACATGTAAAAAACATTGCACCTTAGTTCTTGAGTTCTGCATCAAGTTGTTTACTCTGATAGTATGCAATTCAGGAATTGAGTGCGTTTATCCTTTTTTATTTATTAATTTAGTTTCATTTTTGAAGGGAGAGGGATTTATTTTGTATAATATTATGTTTGGAATAAACTTTGTTAATTTTTTTTCACTTTGGTAGATTAGCTTTATCTCCTAAATCATCTACCTTAGTCCTTTTAATTGCATCAAAATCCATCTTGTAAATATTCAAATGCTTCGTAGGAACAAAATCAACAATAAAAATTTGATTATTTGAAACCATTAACTTAAGAATTCTCTCCCAAAACCGATCCCAAAACACTTCCCCAAAATAATTCTCTCAAACCCATCACCTATAATCACTTACGAATTCTCCTCACCCTCACCCTCACCCCGAATCCAGCAACAAGTCTTGTACTTCCTTCTAATACTCTATTGAGTGTTGGTTCAACACAGCCTTATGGGATAACTTAGCTATCTTCACCAACAACTGCCTATACTCAGCTACCTTCACCGACAATTGCTTATACTGGACTTAATCAATCCTATGTTCCCTCAACTGGTCCTTATCAATCTTCTGGTCCCTATCAATTTTCTAATCCCTCAACCAGACCATCAGGTAGTAGTTAGAAGAAACACTCATTACTGGAAGGATTAGCTGAGGGACCAAAAGATTGATAAGGACCACCTGAGGGACCAAAGGATTGATAAGTTCTAGTATAAGCAGTTGTGGGTGAAGGTAGCTGAGTATAGGCAGTTGTTGGTGAAGGTAGTTGAGTTATCCCATAAAGCTGTGTTGAACCAACACTCAATAGAGTTCTAGAAGGAAGTGCATGACTTGCTGCTGGATTATTTGTGAGGGCGAGGAGAAATTGTAAGTGATTATGGCTGATGGGATTGAGAGAACTATTTTTGGAGCAGTGTTTTCGAATGGGTTTTGGGAGAGAATTCTTAAGTTGATTGTTCAAATGATCAACTTTTTATTGTTGATTTTGTTCCGAGAAACATTTGAATATTTAAAAGATGGATTTTGATGTAATGAAGCCGATAAATGTGGATGATTTAAGAGATAAAATTATATTCTTAGGGGTTAAGGGTCATTCTGCTACGAAGAAACCAGGTAAATGGAGACATCTAAGCAAGTGTGTGTGTTTTGGTAGATTTTTCACATTGAAGACGTCAAAAAACAACTAATTTGGATGTTACATGCATGATCACAAGAAATAAAAAGCCATGTGTAATTAGATTTAGCAACAAATGTCTCTTGAATAAGTTAGGTTCACCTTTTATTATCTTTAATTAGGTTTTGATTCCATAACAATTATATTTTAGCAAGAGTACACTGATAAAATAATTTATGGTGTGCTTTTTTAATGATGGTATTTGTGTGTTTAATTCAGATACAGGGAAAAAGGAGAAAAAGTAGACTTTTTTTTATCTTAATGGCTTTTATGACTTGTTAGAGAAATGGTTAGTGCATTATAGATTTAGACTAGATGTTAAATGCATGCAATATATATTGGAACGGCTTCCTGGTGTGCATGTCTCTTTGCAACATGAACTTATGAGTAATAGAAACAAGAGCTATTATTACCAAGAGTGGAAAATGGTTTCATAGTTATAGAATGTAAAAGTCAACCTAGATATCTTGATGAAGAATAGGAAGTGCAAGGTTTTTATAGAACATAAGAAGGCAAGAATGATTGAAAACATTATGCTCTGGGACTCCTATTGAACTCATTGGTGATATTTTTTTAGGTATATGTATACCAATCTGCAACTCATATTTGTATTTTTTTTGTTTCCTTCAGTTTTTAAAGTTTGCGAGCTATTAGAGCTATTTTGTGAAATTCAAGGCCTGAAAGAACCATTGTTATTAGAGGAGATTGAGAAGGAACTTGTCAACCATGGTTCAATGAATTAGATATCTTAGATGGAAGTCAAGTTTTAAGTTCACTAGGGGGTGATGGTGATTGCCGATTAATATGTGAAGTTGGTCCAGCAGTTTCTTCATAAAATTATTTTATTCTAGTAGAAACAGAAGCTATGAGAAAGATACCCAAGTTAGAGGAATGATATTTGTACAACTATTTTTTAACAACTTTTGGAACAACCCTCTCTCTCATACTCATATGTGTTTTTATTCTCTTTCTTCTTCTTTCTCTCTGTATTGTTTTCATCCAATGAGAAGAGAGGATAAGTGGTTGTCACAAAAGGTTGTTTGATATTGATTGTACAAATATCATTGCTCCCCAAGTTAAGCTCACATCCTTCATTTATGCCACATACTTTGGTGTAGCTTTGACCAAGGACCATAATATATTACTAAGAGTGTTGATAGGTGAACTCTAATCATAGGTGGCTGCTTTAGTGGGTCTGAATTCCGAACTTAGGGAGACTCAGACAAGACGGGGAAGAAAGAAAGTTAGTTCTTGCTTAAAGAACCAATGAATATGAGCTAGAAAAAGATGTTCGGGTGGGCCATAAAAATCTGCTATAATATATAAACACAAATTTTCAATTGTAATAAGTGTATGTTCAAAAAAAAGTTGTAATAAACGTTAAATACTGTCACTTTTGAAAAACATATTGATTCAAAAATACAAGTTTATAGAACCTAATTTGACACGGTTATAAGATTCAGGTTAGCTAACCTTATATGTAGCAACAATATACTTTTTTTTAGGCAAAATAAACTCATAGCATTTAATGTATAAAAAGAAAATATATAGTAGTTGAAACTAAGATATGAATAGAACAATAGAATCTAAACATTAAGCATGATAATAATCTTGACAAAAATCCACAAAATGAAGGTTAGTTTCATAATAATAAAATAATAAACAAGGGATTTACGGTGAGACGACAGATGAGAGAAATGCGAGAGAAAAAGTGACAAGAGGGGTAAGCAAAGAGTAAGTAGAGTAGGAGTTGGGTGAGCCACACTGTATTTTTCTTTAAAAGCTATGGGTATTAATTATTGTAATTTTCATTGTAGAAAAATAATTTATTTTTTGGGGGTGGGCCATGGCCCACCTTGGCCTATATGGTGCTCCGCCACTAGCTTCATATCAATAAATTGACTTGGATAGAACTAGGTCCTAGATATATCTTGGCATTCTTATCAATGAATGGTAACTTGAGTCTTCATAAATTACCTTTGTTTTAAGGAAATGAAAACAAAGGTAATTTGCAAAGATAAATGAACCTTGTGAAGACTCAAGGTTACCGTTCATTAAGAATCCTAAGATATATCTAAGATCTTGTTCGAGCCAAGTCAACTCATTGATAGGAAGCATATTATTTCCCTTGGTTCGTCTAGTAGGAACTGCGCTATGTATATCTTTCCTTCTTCCCCTTCTTGTTCGAGTCTCTCCTAGTTCAGAATTTGGATCCACAATAGCAATCACCTTTGATTGCAGTTCACCTATTAGCACTCTTTGTAATAAATTATGGGCCTTGGTCAAAGCTACACCAAATCATCTGACATGGTTGAAAGATACGAGCTTAACTTAGGCTTTCTCTTTCATAACTTATATTTCCAATTGAATAAAATAACTTTTTTATGGATCCTGGGGGAACAACTGAACATAATTCGGTAATCACCATCACCCCCTTGTGAACATAGATATCTTAACTTCTACCTATTCCCCTTTCAGATTGCTCGGGGAAATCTATTTCGTTAAACCATGGGTTGATAAGTTCCTTTCAAGCTCCTCTAATAACAATGATTCTTTCAAGTCTAGAATTTCACAAAATCGCTCTAAAATCTGCCAAATATAACGAACGGAAACAAAAAAGATGCTAGCCAGTGCATCTTAACAGTAAAAAATTAAAGCTGAAGAATGTAAAAGGGTAAAATAAAAATGAGTTTCACTAAAGACGTATAAATACATATACTTGAAAAGAGTAACCAATGAGTTCAATATAAGAGCCCTAAAGCCCAACGAGTTTCAAGGAGGTTCACATCAGTCTTGCTTATCGTACTTTTCAGTAAATCTTAACTTATATATAAATTTTGAACTAATTTTTCTTCATCGTGGTATTATTTCTACTAATAGGAAACCATTTTCTGTTGTTGGTAATGAATAGATATTATTTCTACTACTCACAAGTTCATATTACAAAGACTCTTGCACACCAGGAAGTCGTTCCAATATTTCTTGCACAATTTCAACATCTAATCGACATCTATCCTGCTCGAACCATTTCTCTAACACCTCCAAGTGGCCTTTCAAATCATTGTATGTATAAATTGTATCTATACTTCTCCAATCATTTCTCTAACATCTAAGTAAATTTGAAATTAATGAACATTTTCTTGATTTATTGAATTAAAAGCTGTTGCTGCAACAAATTAGGTGAATCTTCCATCATTTAGATTCAATTAAAAATTAGGAGGAGTAGTTGTTAGCTCTATATTTCATGTATAAAACTAGAACTTTGTTAGCTCAATTCACTTCTGAAAAGAATAATATATTGATTTCAAGAACTGTGTTTTAATATTTAAAACATCCATTTATTACAAACTATCATAGTGTTCAAATTTTTGGGCATATGTTTATCTACAAGAAAGGTGTCTAAAGCGGAAGTTGTAGGACGAGATGGCGAAAGCTAATATGTCAAATGGGGATGGCAGTTCAATCTCACAACATCATACATTTTTTTAGAGATAAAAAGTGAAGAAACGAAAGCTTATACCGAGTTGCTTGAGACTAAGGGCTCAAGTCCTAAAAGTGTGTTGTGACTTGTGATGTCTGAGTTTTTCCGATGTTCTACCTTTTAATCAACTGCATGCTTAAAGTTTGTCAATTCAATTATCTCAATAATATTTAGTTCATTGTGCCAAAACGAAATGTTTATCTAACCATTCAAATAATAAATCACATTACATAGGTAAAAGTTAAGCCATTCAAAAAAATAAAAAATAGGTAGAAAGGTTAATATCTACAAATATCATTGACTGTAGTAATTAAAATTCCATGATATATTGATCTTAAATGCTATTCTTAATTTACATCTTATATATATATTCCCAAAAGATTTCACTTACTTACTCAAATCTTATAATTATTCAGTTGGTTTTAATTTACCAATTTCTAATGAAAAGTGTGTTTATTGCATGAGAAATTTTTTTCTTATCAAACCAACCAGACTTAGTTACAAACATATACATTTATTTAAGGAAATATAGAAAATGTGTGAATATGTGGTTACTCTCTCTTGTAATAATTTAATATTTCTACAATTGTAATGGTTGATATATATATATTTTATATTTTAGGAAAACAATGTTTCTATGATGTCAAAACTGAGCATGAGTTCTTTCATAGTATAGTGGTCAAATAAACATTTTGAAAATAGAAAAGTTATAATGATAAATATCTTCTTTCAATGCAAGGTAATTCTCAAAACAAGATTTGCGCTATTGCAAGTTTTCTAAAGGATAGCAGCATATAGATAATCACATTAAAGCATGAAGATGTTGTTGTAGCTGCTGATGAAAAATGGTTTTCTTATGGTTCTGAGCAGAAGGATGAGATTGATATCTACATTTCATTAAGATTAGCTCTCTTTTATTAAAGTCATAACTAGTTACAAAATTAATTTATAATATATATTTACCATTAAAAAAATTCTCAAATTAAATTAGCTTAATTTTTTTGAATGATACATAAAGATGTAGCTCTTGCAAGTTTTCTACCGAATAGCAACATATATATAGATGCTATTGAAAAAAAATATCTTTCTATCTCTCTTTTCTCTTTCCTAAACCTAACGGTTATTATTTTTCTTCTTCTTGATTTAAAAGAGAGTTGATTTAGGATTGGTTATGATATGTAATCACCCCTCAAAATTATTTTTCTTTCTCTTTTAGTTAATGGGTCTTGTTATCTTGTGTCTTTAGGGCATAAGTTAAGGAATTCAAAATTAGAAACTTTTCATAGAAAACAACAAAATTTTGACTTTTAAAAGTTGAATGCACAATTTTTGAGACAATTGTTTCTATTTTAACTTTCTTAGCATGTGCCCTTGGGGCACATGAAGGGCACATGTTATCATTTTCCTTAGCTAAATTAGTGATTACCACGTATTTGTCTTCTTCTTTCGCTTGTTTTGTTCTGTTAGTTTTAATTTCCCATCTTTTTGTGATGTGCTTTTGATTTTACGTATTATTGCGTTGTTTATTTGATTCAGGTTGAAAAATTAGCTTTGATCAAATGCAGCCCCAATCAATGACTTTGATGTACGTAGTCAATATACCTAAATATTTCGGAGACTTGAATATAGTCATATTTGTAGGCATATGTACTGAACCGTTTTATGATGTTAATATGGATGTTGTGAATTTGTTTACAAATTCATTCTTTTTTGTTTTTTGTGATATTGAATTGTATTGTATTGATGTACTCTATCAATTTAAATGTGTAAATATTATTTTTTCTATTTTTTAAAAAAGCAACATATAGATATTACACTAAAGAATTAAGATGTTACATTAACTAATGAAAAATGTATTTTTTATGGTCCTGAGAAGAAAGGTGAGATTAATAGATACATTTGGTCAAGGTTAGACCTTTATTAAAGTCGTAACTATATTGGTAATGAAGATTACGGTATTGGTAGTGACATTTTAAATTACTCACAATCTTGTGATTAATGCTTAATAAAATCTTTAATTTGCCCCATCTCTTGTTTCTTTGAAAAGAAATTGAAATGGCCATTTCCTCATAAAATGGAGAGGGATCTGCACCCTAACTTCGTACCAATAGTATAGTAACCTAAAAAGAAATTAAGCTCTTAAAAATTGGATTTCTCACAATTTTTTTAATAATAATAAATAACCCTTCAATTTTAAATATAAGTAGAAAAAAAAAAGTCGAATGTTTTTCGTCTAAACTAGGATCAAATACGCGATTGAGTTTTTCTTGTATTAAATAAGAAATAAATGGAAATTCTTGGATTCACAAAATAATAACATCCTTAAATAACTAGTATTATAAAAACACACAATATATTTTCAAAAAATTGTGGTCAAACCTTTATATAGCACATCCTTAAATTTAAGTAAAAAAATAAAATTGGTCAAATCTATTTGGTCAAAATTCAGATCAGATACATTTGACTTTTTTTTATGACTATAATGAAAAATATTTCCATTTTGTATATATCCTAAAAAATTAAAATATTAAAAAAAATGATATCATTCCTTCCACGTAAATTTCCATTTGTTTCAAACCGAGAAGATACATTGTTTTAATCCTCTTGTTACTTATTAATAGCCTCAGTGTCTTACACTTTCAATCCAAAAAAGATATCTCTCTCACTCATTCAATGGCATGTGTTATGACACTGCAATCCAAAACAAAGCATACTATTCCAGAATCGATTCAAGTTCATCTTCACCATAACTCAATGGCAAATCTTGTCATTAGGTTGGTTTTCTAAGATTCTTTGATTTTTCATTAAATCCTCATTTTCATTTTCTGTTGATTTGATTCAGCTCCTTTGTATTGTTTGTGGATGTAGTTGGATGAAAACATATTAATATTATACATTGTGATTCCATGCCCTTTTTTAAAGCCCTGAGTTCATGTGAAAAGTTAAAAAAAAAAAAAATCTTTGATGGGTTGTAGGAGGATGATTTTTTCGGTTTAATTTGACTAGAAAGAAAATGTGTATCTGCATGTCTTTGATTTCCATACCCTTTTTTAAAGCCCTAAGTTCATGTGAAATGTTAAAAAAAAATAGTTGATGGGCTGTAAGATGAAGATGTTTTTTTTGATTTAATTTAACAAGAAAGAAAATGTGTATCAATATATCTTTGATTCCCAATTTTCCACATTGAAGTGGCGACAAAAAACAACAAATTTGGATGATAAATGCAAGAAGCTATGATATAAGAAACCCTGTGTAATTTGATTTTGCAAGAATGCCTCTTGAACAAGTTTGGTTCACCTTTTATCATCTTTTTTTTTTGAACAAAACCTTTTCTCATCTTTAATTAGGTTATATTTTCAAAACTTTTATATTTTTTCAAGAGTACAAACTTTTATATTTTTTTAAGAGTACAAAGGTAAAATAATTTATTGTGTGCTTTTTTAAATGAGGATGATTTGGGTGTGTTTAATTCAGATATTGGGAAAAGGAAGAAGAAGTAGACTTGTTGAATTATTTGAACTTGTTGCAACAGCATATTAAGAGATATTGATTTGTGTATTCCAAATACAATTTATGATTGCAGTGATTCGGATTAGATGTTAAATTAGTGCAAGATATACTCCCTCCGTTTCAAAATACATGTCCAAGTCAACCACTTTACATATGCCAATGCACAATTTTGACCGTTAATATATTTAATTATCTAAAGTAAAAAATTATAAAAATTTAATATTTTGAAAATATTTGTCGAGACAAATCAAACAACATCTTACATGTTAATATTTGTATCTATACATTAGTTAAAAAGTATGATCAAAGTAAGTCAAGTGAATAGTGCACATTGCAAAAATTAGACATGTATTTTGAAACGGAGGGAGTATATCGGAACGGCTTTCTCGTGTGTGAGACTCTTTGAAATGTGAACTTATGAGTTATAGAAACAATAGCTCTTCATTCTCAATAGTGGAAAACAATTTCAGGGTAGTAGAAGGTATAGGTCATTCAAAATACCAAGATGAAGTAGAAGCAACGAAATTTTTATATAGAAGGCACAAGAAAGCAAGGTTGAATGAAAATTATTCTGGAAGACTTAGACTGGTGCCTGCCTCCTGGAAAATCATTGTTCTCTACGGCTCCTATTGAACTCATTAGTGACATTTGTTCAGGTATTTGAATACTGATCTGCACTGAAACTCATATTTTATTTTACCCTTTTACATTCCTGGCTTAATTTTTTATTGCCAAGATGAACTTTCCTGCATTTTGTTTATTTTCTCACAATTTTTTTTAATAATAATAATATAATAATAATAAATACCCCTTCAATTTTAAATATAAGTGTCCTCGTGAGCTTAACTCAGCTGGTAGGGACAATGCATAATGTATGCAAGGTATGAGGTTCAAACCCCAACCACCAAAAAAAAAAAATATAAGTAAAAAAAAAGTCGAATGTTTTTCGATCTAAACTAAGATAAAATACACAATGGACTTTTTCTTGTATAAAAACACACAGATTTCGGTCATCACCATCACCCCCAGTGAACTTAAATCTTGACTTCCACCCTTTCTCCACTCAGATTTATTAGGGGAATCTAATTCATCTAACCATGAGTTGATAAGTTCCTATTCAAGCTCCTCTAATAACAATGTTTCATTCAGGTTTAGAATTTCACAAGATTGCTCTAAAATCTCCCAAACCCAACAAAGAAGAAGCAAGAAAATGCTACAGTGCATCTTACTGTAAAATAAATAAAGCAAAAAGAATATAAAAGTGTAAAATAAAAATATCAGTTTTACGAATGTTACATGACATTGGTCAATCCAAGAGTGACACATAGACCAATTGAATTGGTTTCTCTCCTTTTGTGTGTCACATCCTTTTATGTTTAAAAAATAACATTGCCACGTGTGACAATTGGATTGGTTTATGTCATGTGGCATTATGTCACTAAAGTGCAATCATGTGGCAACAACCCTCCTCTATTTATTTTCTTATAAATTAATGGTTGCGTTCAATTTATAAGGACCAACGGGGGCCGACCCAATACAACATTTCTCTCTCTCTCTCTTGTAATATCTGGTGAGAACCATTGTTGTATCCCGGTCTCTAACATTGTTCT
>Ga0228711_1003913_pt1 | contig 23129 bp, 11 predicted proteins | sample MedpolnodulmetaG_2_FD_177996 | JGI IMG/M metagenome (GOLD analysis project Ga0228711, IMG submission 177996) | Root nodule microbial communities from Medicago polymorpha collected in Santa Monica, California, United States - brown nodules | ecosystem: Host-associated > Plants > Roots > Nodule...
AAGTGATAAGTTTTTTTTTTTTTTAACTTACAACTTTTGTCCATTTGTTTAACTTTACAACTTTTGTCCATTTGAATTTCAAATTCAAATTTCATCCACTCAAAATTTCTCTCTCTTCTTTTTCATTATAATAATCATATTTCTATCTATTTTTTCACTTACTCATTTTCTTTCTATCAGTTCTACATCTTTATACCATTTTAATTTTCAAACTCTTATTCTTCTTTATCGAACTCCCTCTCTTGCCTTTTCTTTCTGAAATTTACTTTCTTCATATCTTTACTATCTTCTTCTCATCTTCAACTATATTTTCTCTAACAATGATTTTTTTTATGCAGAAAAAGTTGATTAGCAGCAAACGAGAATACCAAAAAAAGATGATTAACAAGAATACTGTGGGTAATATTGTTCTTCATTCTTTTTTATTACTATTATATGCACCAAATTATTATATTCTCTAACAAGTGTTTGTAATTTTATTTTGTTCAAAATCTTATCTTCTAGAAACTAAAATAAATTTGTGTGTTTTGTAGAGGACAATGATAGAAAATGAATGGTGGTTTTGTTTTTGGCGTCTGATGAGTGGAATTGATTGAAAAAGTAGAGAGAAGTTGGTGGTTGTAGATGAGAAATTGTCCGGAAATGGAGAGAAAGAGAAACACATGGAGAGGGAGAGAGGGGTTGGCGGCTAGGTTAGAGTAAATAGAGAAATAAGGTGTTGTTGGGTTATTATGTGTCGATTGGGCCTTTGAGTCCATTAACAAAATGTTTTCATAATAATTTTTTCTTTCTATTTTTACATAAACTCTTTCTTCATTTTTATTTTTATTCTATTATAAATATTTTCTTCAATTATAGGAGTATAAATATATTATATGGTATTTCATGAGATCATAATTTAAATTTGTTGTCTTTTTATACCCGTAAATATAATAACATAAAATTACAATGGACACGATTCAAATATTTTAAGAGATTTTCGTATATAAAATAAATGATGTTTTCAAATATTTCACAAAGCTATTATATATATTGAAAATATTTAATGTCACACATTAACACCTTCAAAAATTCAAATAACTTACTTAATTCTTTTTTGAAGAAATAAAATAAATGTAACTGTATGTTTATGTTTTTACACGGGGACCCATATTTATCACTTACCAATGAATAAAAATTAATATTTTAAAAATATTTTAACGGATTATATATGAATTAAATACATAAGAAACTTAAGGACTGTCAAACCTATTGTATTGTCCTTACCTAATACTTGTGTTTGCTTTGTTAACTTAGAATTCTAATAAAATAAACTATGAGTTTATAAAAATACAATATAAAAAAACAAAAAATAAACTCCACATGAAATTTCCACTAACAAAATCATCCAAAGAGTGTATAACTGATACACCGAACCCAATTTGAACACTAATTTAATGTATACAAATACATAAGAAACTTAACGACTGCCAAACCTATTGTATTGTCCTTGTCTAATACTTCTGTTTGCTTTGATAACACAGTTTTGAGAGTTAATTTTGATATTTTCTGATAAAATGTCCTATGAGTTTATAAAAATACTACATAAAAAAAACTCCATATAAAATCTCCACTATCATAATGATCCAAAGAGTGTATAATTGATACATGAGACCCAATTTGAACACTAATCTAATGTATACACATACATAAGAAACTTAACAACTGTCAAAGTTATTATATTGTCCTTGCCTAATACTTTGGTTTTTTTTTTATAACTAGGTTTTGAAAATTAATTCTGATATTTACTAATAAAATAAATTAAGATTTTATAGAAATACTATATCAAAGTTTTTTTAAATACTCCATACAACATTTCCACTGCCAAAATTACCCAAAAAAAGTATAATATACTAATTTTGCCACTACATAATTAGTATTATGTTTGTTCTCGTCGACACACCTCATCGCACAACGACACACGTTTCGTTGCGTGGTAACAAATATGGTGCAAGTTAACAAATATGTTTTAATGAACATTACTAAAGTAACCATCAAACTATTTGTAATAAAATAAAATTGGGTCTAAGTTAGCAAATTGGTGCAAGTTAACAAATATGTTTTAATTTGTCAAAAAAAAAATGTTTTAATGAAAATTACTAAAGTAACCTTCAAACTATTAGTTTTAAATAATAAATATGAAGGTATTTTTGTCTAAATGAAAATATGCATTTTTACTAATTTAGACCTTCATATTTTTTGTTGGTTTAAGTTAACAAACCTCTATATATAACTACGATTCAGATTACAATATAAAACTACCTTTGCAGCTTTCTGCCTTCAACCTTATCTATATACGAGTCATACTAAAAAAAAAAAGTTTTTTTTTCATCCATTTGCAATAAAGATGCTCTTAATGTATAGAGCAAGAACACTCCTTCAACAGGACCCAAACCTTATTAGTGGAGAACAATAACCGTAAGTCGAACAATCTTTACCAACTTACTTACTACTTGGCGACATTAGCATTTGGAGGGATGGAATTGGGGGTAGTGCCGGTGGTCCAAAGTCCATCTAATGGTGAAGTGAGTGATGTACAACTTACGTGTATTATTTGTCGGAAATTACTTGAGTGACATTGTGGTGGGAATGATACATGACATTGCACAACTTTCTCATCTTAAAATAAAACAAAAAAAGTTTTGTGAAAGAGAAAGAAGAAGCCAAAAAAATTATGTGTCATATTATGTTTAAGCAATGTCATGTAATATTCTCACACAATGTCCCACAAGGTTCCCATTATTTATCGGGTATATTTTTTTTTTGAGGGGAATAAATAGTGAGTGTTGTTTATTGTTATATCATCTATATTCTCTGTAATGACCCACATTCCATAGCTAGCACGTGCTAATTCATCTCACCTAACCTTGAACTCTATAAAAATACAAATTGTACCAAAAAAAGTAATTAAAACAAAACGTAAAACCCCAGAAAATGCATAGACCACCGTTATCTATGTACCATACGGTGCAATTTATTGAATGTTCAAAGTTGGGTCGGTGAAGACTAGAATGTGCTGCTTTTTGGTCAAGTAGTCTGATTATTGAAGTTTACACATTTTAAATATGAAAAAAATAAGATGTTTGAAGTTTGAACTCTAACATCTACATATATTATGCAATGTCCATATGTTAAGTTCATGGAACACTAGTATTATTTATTTTACGCTCTAAAAGTGAATAATTTACCTTAGTAATAGCCCGTCAAGTTATAACAAAGAGCCAACACAACAATTGATCCAATCCGTCCAATGGGCCAAAGGGTAGAAGGAAAAAGAAAAGAATTATGCTCTTTACCCAACACAAATTGCTCGCTCCCAACTGAAAAGACTAAAATATCCCTGCGCATGTTAACTCACGTTGCGTGACTTAACTCACGCTAGTTATAATTTTGTGTGACTTAAGTCAAGCACCTCTGACCGCTGGTGTGAGTTAACTCACGCTGCTTTGACTGGTGGTCTGAGCTCAAGAACATGTTTTTTGGACGGTGATCAGTTATTCAACCTTGATTTTACACCATTTTTACAGGTTTTTTTTTTTACTGTATTTAGTGTATATAAAACTTATGCTGCCATTCCCCCTATAAATACCCCCCAACCTGCACCATTTCCTCACACCATCATCTCACATTCTCTCCTCCTCACTCTTTCCCCCTATAAATCTCCTTCTTTTGACCCCAATAACTTTTTACCATTTTGGGGTAAAAAGAAACCAATCTTGGGGTAAAAAGAGGCCAATTGACTTGGGGTAAATAGAGGTCAACCCTTAAAACTAAATCTGCTTCTTTTTACCCCAAAAACTTTTGACCGTGGGTAAAAAAATCTTCTTGAGGTATAAAAAAAACCAGATTTAGATTTACCCCAAGGGTGATGTCTTTTTACTCCAAGAAGATTGGTCTCTTTTTACCCAAGAGATTAGTAAATTCGAATAAAATGTATCAATTATTGTAATTGCATCAATGATATTAATAAAATAAGATTTTATATGTATTATTTTTATTCCTTTCTTTTTATTTATTACATTTGCATTTATGATTTTGTCATCTAAATAATATAATAATCTCAAACACTAATTAAACCCAACGTTAATTTGAATAAAGTTGCGTATTGAATAAATTCGATAAAATTTGTGTATTAAATAAATTCGAATAAAGTTGAGTATTTAATAAATTCGATAAAATTTCGTATTATATAAATTCAAATAAAGTTGCGTATTTAATAAATTCGAATAAAGTTGCGTATTAAATAAATTCGAATAAAGTTGCGTATTTAATAAGGAAATGAGGTTCTGCCTGTTTTTAAAACAGTACACAGCGTGAGTTAAGTCACACAGATTTAACACTAGCATGAGTTAACTCACGCAGGGGCATTTTGGTCTTTTTAGTTGGGAATTAGCAAAATGTGTTGGGTAAAGAGCATATTTCAAAAAAAAAAGGGAAAGAGAGAAAAGGTTATGAATTATGCTCTTCTCCCAGCTGTTTTTGCTCGCTCCCAACTGAAAAGACATAATTATCCCGGCGTGACTTAAGTCATGCAGCGTGAGTTAACTCACGCTAGTTATAAATCCTGCGTGAGTTAACTCACGCAGGTTGCGTGACTTAAGTCACGCAGGGGTATTTTCGAAAGTTTGGTTGGGAGCGAGCAAAAACAGTTGGAAGAAGAGCAGAATTCAAAGGTTATTGCTCTTCTTCCATCTATTTTGGCTCGTTCCTGTCAAAATAGTCGAGCATGAGTTAACTCACGCTGATGCATTTTCAACGTGAGTTAACTCACGTAGGAGTATTTTTCAGCGTGATTTAACTCATGTTGGACGGGAATGAACAAAAGATACGAGAGAAGAGCAATTCTCGAGGAAAAAAGAGTTGAAATGTCTTGCATCGTCAATTTAACTAAAATTGAAAATGCTAAAAAAAAATTATTTAGTGACAAAATTAACAAATGCAAGGAAGCATAAAAGCAAGACAAAAAGTGTGGAGAGTGAATTTTTCAAATTTCTTTTGCTTTTTTTTTTTTCCTTTATCAACAAAAAATTCTCTTTATTTTAACTCAACGTTTTGTTTTTAGTTCTTTTTATTTTTTTGGTACAAAAAGGCATCGATGTTTTTAGTTCTTTAAATACACTAATTGTCTTAATTCTTCTATAAATTTTCTTAGATTTTCGTCCCTTTAAATATTTTGTTTTCTATTTTTGTCCACGTTTCTTTTTACAAAAGTTCATGTTACAAATGTCTTTTTTGAAGACATATTGTTGATAAGATCATAAAATTTTATTAGTTTAATAATTTATTTATTTAATCTTAAATTTAACATTTGATTTGAATTTATAGATAAATCAATAAAGATTAAATAGTTCAATTATTAAACTAATAATCTTTTAAGGTCTTATCGATTACATACGTCATAAAAAGAAGTCATTTGGAAGATAAAACTTGAACTTTAGTACAAAGGAGAGACTAAAATGGAATACAGAATAATTAGAGGGACTAAAAACAAAAAATTTGGTATACTTAGTGGGACTAAAAAGTATATTTAACCCTAAATTGAATTAATAACACTAAGTTTCTTTGTATTGTTTTATTTATTTATTTTTTGGTAAAGTAGTCTATAAGCTAAAATTCACTTTTTAAGATGAATAAGTGGGACATTCGGGGTTCGAACCCCGACCCCTATGACAATCCCTCCTACATATGATGCATGAATAAAAGATATCATCTTGATGTAATTTTGAGATTTTTTTTAGAGGAAGACAACTTAATTACAAAGAAAATAAAACATAAAGGATCAAAATCGTTAAAAGGAAAGGGTCCAAAATAACTTTAGAGTCAAAAGTGAAAATAAAACTATAAATCAATAATACAACTATAATTTTAGCATTGGAGTAAAAATATGAGATTATTCTTAAATTACACGTGGCATCCATGTTATCCACTTAAAACTATAGCTTCTTTTATTGACTAAACATTATCAGAACATAAAAAGATAGTTCATCAGCCCTTTTGCAATAAAGATGTTCTTAATGTACAAACCAAGAACATTCAACTGACCCAAACCTTACAAATGGGATAATGGAGAACAATAGCCGTAAGTCCAGCAATGGATACCAACTACTGACTACTTGGTGACATAAGCCGTTGGAGGGATGGAATTTGGGGGTGGTCCAAAGTTCATGTAATGGTGAAGTGGGTGAGGAACACCTTATAGTGTGTGTTATTTGTCAGGTATAGACATAGTAAGTGTTGTTTCAGTCATATAATTTGTGTAATGACCCACACTCCACAGCTAGCACGTGGTGAGTCATCTCACCTAACCTTTTGGATGAAAAAACAAATTGTACCAATGAGGAAAGTAGTAAAAACTAAACTAAAAATCACATAATTGGACTCTAAAAAAACAAATTGTACCAATGGGAAAGTAATAAAATCTAAACTAAAAATCACATAATTAAGTCTAGTGTTGTCAAAACTAGGGTGTAAAAAACTCGATCCGATCATTTAACCCATTATATTATAACCCATAAACTTTAGATTGGGTCTGACCCTTTTTAAATAGGAAAAAAGAGAATAAAACTGGAACAAGAGATAAGACATAATAAAAGTAGAATAAAATTACTCTTTAGATTTCCGTTTTCTCCCAACCACCTTATAAAAGAGTAAATAAGCAATTACCCCCCCTGGAATTGTAAGTTTCGTCAATTACCCCCCTTCAATTATCCCATGAAATTACACAACGTTAATTGTTTGCCTTTAATATCTTCTGAGTCAAGGATAAGGAAAAAAAAATTCAAGTTCGGGGGACATTTTGCACAAAAGTCCAAAACTTCAGGGGGGGTGTTTGCAAAACGTCATGTTGACTAACATAAGAGTTTGACGGAGAGGGTAAATTGATTAACGATGTGCAATTCAAGGGGGTAATTGAAGTTTTGTTAATGTTAGGGGGGTAATTAAAGAAACTTACAATTTCAGAAAAGTAATTGCCTATTTACTCCCTTATAAAGAGTAAAATACATTGAACGACGATTAACTTTGTTAAAAGACTTTTTAAATCAATTAAATTGATTTAAAAAGTGATTGAATCAATCTAAAAAGTGTTAAACTACACTTAACATCGTTGGAGAGATCAACACTTACGTATCCCTTGGTGAAGGATAAAAGAAATTTTGAAAATTTCAAGAGTAACTTTCGAAGTAGAATTATGTCGAGATTATTCTTTGAGTTACTCTTTCATCCCACATTTATTAATGGACAAAACTATTTTATATTATTATGAGTACTGTCCATATGAATGATAATAATTTTCCACATTCAATTGAATAATAGATAAAAATGTATCCAAGACGATTTCTTTATGTATATTTTAAAATTTTCATATAATTGGATATATTTTTCTAGTGATTCCATAACCACATACCTTAAAAAAAAAAAACACATAGCTATGGACCACCAAAGCACTACGAGTGTACGAAGTTCTATTACTCCTTTGATGATCATAGCTAGAGTCTTAGGGAGCCTATATCATGTCAAAAACGTCCGAATCGGGAAAGGTACCGGTCACACTTTCAAGTGATGACAATTTTGTTGTTGTTTGTGACATCATAATTTTGCAACAACTAGTTGAATGATGTTTTTTATTTTCAACGTGGAACACAACATCACGTGTCACCACGGTTAATCAAAGTACACATTATTTTTTTAGGAGATTGAAATGAAAGTGCACATTTTTATGAGGTGTTAAATGAATTTTGGTACACACAACACAAAGATTAGTAATTAGTCTCTAGATTTTGACTGACTCGGATCCTCATAATAAATAATTGTGAGACACTTTTTGTCCACTGAGCAGACCAGCCATGAATCTCACTCAGCTCCACATGCACAACTGTCTTCCATGGATTCCAAGGCACACACACTGCTCATCATCCACCAACAACAAGAATTCCAGGTACTTGTTGTTCATCTTCAACCTCTCACTGTTATTTCTTGCTGATTTCTCTTATAGGTTGAAATTAAATATATCATTATGATTTTTTTTTTATATCATATTCACCTCACTCAATTATGGAAATGATAGTACATAACATGTCACTGGTGAGAGTTGACCTTGTAATTTCACGAGATATGGTTCAAATTTTACCGGAAATGGTTGAAAAATAGTCATTAGTGTCACTTTAATTAATAATTTCATATTTTCCAATTTTTTTTAACAGATAATGACAATGATTCAGTTACTTGAAAAGTTTATGTTGCTTAACAAAGTTTATTGTTGTTTTCAATGGATTTGAATATCTTCATTGTTGAGATAGAGATTTTGACCCATTATTCAACTATTGCTGAGTATGAATTAGGTTTTCTATATTTGGAATGACTTTGTTATTTGAATCATTTCTTTGTTTGATTGACAGGAGGGTTGTGCCCTGTCATATCAGCTGGCTCAGGTCTACACCTTTTCCATTACACGGGCGTGGTATTCGACCACACACTAACGGTGAGTTGCATGAATCAAGAGAAAAGACCACGGAGTTTCTATGTTTAGTTTCTTATCAACTGATTAAATAATGCTGCTGTGTTTATCATACAGAATCTTAAACCTGTCAACATTGAGTTTTTGTTGGATAAGATGTTATTGACTTATTTTTTATCATGACGAGATTTATGTACCTATATAAAGTAATGTTTTTGGCTTCATTTGTCTCGAGATAATCCCAATTTCACTCTACCAAACTTTTTGTTCAATTCTTTACATCTAAATTGGCACTTTTATCTTTAGAAAAGAAAAACTCACTTATTTTTGCGATATAAGTTATGACTTGGTTCATTTTTCATTCTGCTCTTATGTTCCATTATCAGGGATGATCTTGTATTGTCACGAGACCTTCTCCGGAATGGATGTAGACTGTTACCACCATCTCCTTTTTATGGTTCAAAATATATTTTTTAATGGATTTGTTTCATTTCATAACCTTCCATCTGGAGGTTTGATTTATAATAAGCTCTGACTATTCTAAAATGCATCTTTTCTATTGGACGGATTTCATTCTGCCATTTTTTAATATTTCCTTTTTTTGCCGTCCTTATCATTTCCTATGACATATGCTCTTCATTGTTGATTTGAAATTATTTTTATGAGATTTGATTGTTCATTCTTACCCGAAACTATACGCTTAATTAATGTAAACCCTGTAGGGAGATGGGAGGTTGATTTTCAAAGGCCAGCTTTTAATTCCAATTCAGAACATAACGAACATGTTCCAGAAAATGTGAGCACCAATTTCATTTGGACAGAGAAAAATAATAGTAGCTCTCAGGTAAGAAATGCGTGGAAAAGTTTGGATAAAATGTACAAAAGTATTGATGGTATATGTAGTTGTCCTATTTTCTTTGAATTCAGTGCACATTGTTTCTTCCTTTAATGTTTTATGTTCAAAATTCAAATATTTTGGAGCAATGGATGTATTATTAAACTTTGCAGTGTTTATTGTTTGCTAAATCTCTTGGAATGCCGCATGTGCTACAGGGTCGACAGGCTAAAAACATGATAGAGTACTTATCGTTGTACTTTGTACTGAAGCTGACACATACAAAGTTTGTTGGTCTGATGATAAATGTTGTCCAAGCAATAGTTCGATATGTGCCTCAGACTCTTGACGGAACAAGCTTGGCACTTGCTTGTGTTTCTAATGCCTTGAACACACCTAAGCCACTTAAATTAGACGTCTCCTTGCCTTCTTTTTATGATATTAGATGGAGCTTAGCGCGGTTGTTGTACTTATTTAACATACAACTCGAGAGAAATGTTGCCACGTAAGTTAATCACTTCATTGCTTATTTGGATTAGAACTTATCTATCTACTGGTTATTTAATTTAATAGATTTTAAGCTACTTTTGTTGTCTCGAATCTTCCAGGTTCTTTTTGGTGCTCCTTATAGCATGCATCTCGTTTGTTTTCATTGGAGGTTTCTTGTTCTTCAAGCTAAGGTAATCATAGATAAATGTACTCTAATAAAATGTTAACCTATTCTTATTATGTGGTTTCCTTATTGTAAATGGAATTTTCTTTGTTCCCCAGAAGCCTTGACAAATAGGAAAAGAATATTTAATATTATTTTTTTGTTGAAAAAGAAGAATGCGAGAAAGTATGTGTGAATCTGTGTGGCTTAATTACACACTGAGAATATTATATATACTTAAAAGCTATAAATACAAGGATATATAGTTACACTACTTGCATTATTTTCAACTCTACCTCTCAAGATGGAGCATTAAAGTCTCGTGCACCAAGTTTGTTACATGTATAACTGATATGAGAACCACTTAATGACTTTGTGAAGAAACCTAGCAGTTGATCATATGAATTTATGAAGGTAGTGGTAATATATCGAGATAAGATCTTGCTAATGAAATGACAATCTATACTGAAATTGATATCCCGTTAGTAGGTAAGCTTTGCCCTATTTGCATTGACGTATCCCACAGCTCGTTTATGACCTTCATCTTCATACGAGAGACCGTTCCCTGTGGCTCCCTTAATATATTTCAGAATGTGAGTTACTGCATCTCATTGTCCTACACGAGAAGAATTAAGAATATGGCATGCTACGCTAACTTAAACGAAAATACTTGGACGAGTTACAGGGAGATAATTCAGTTTTTCAATTTTTCTTCTTTATGTCTTTGGTTCGTAAGTGGCTTTCCCTGACGAAGCAAAAGTATGGCATTGGTATCCATAGGAGTTCTGATAGACTTTTCATTCATCTAGCCTTATTTCCTCAAAAAATGTTCATTGCATACTTCCTCTGAGAAATCACAATGTCATTCTTGGATAGAAATGAAGTGTGCCAAGATATTTGTCTGAAAAAATGACGAGATGTTGCTTTACATGTGTGCTGACACGGTGATCATTACTTGTTATGACAATTTCGTCAACATACACAACCAAGTAAACACACCTTACAACTAAATGGAGATGGAAACTGAATGGCTAACCTCACTCTGAGTCATACCAAATTGTGAAATCACAATGCTAAATCGGCCAAAACATGTCTTAGGAGATTGTTTGAGATCATATAAAACTTGTGGAATCGGTAAACTAGTCCTGGAAACTCCCATTGAGCAAAAAATCCAAGATGTTGTTCTATATAGACCCAACCCATGTTTCCAAGAAATTATTTCTATCATTTTTTTTATTATTAAAATTGAATCTAGTGGAACGTATCCCCTTCTTTATTTACTTTTCTGCTTTAGTTTGTTACCACAGAGTCATGGGATCATTTTTATAGCTCTCTTTGCTAACGACCCAATTAGACCTCAGCAGCTTAAAATTTGATTTCAGTGCTTCTGTGCTTATATATGTTTGTTAATCTGGGCCATTATTAAATTATCCAGGAACAATAAACAATCACTGGAAGAATGTTTTTGGGAGGCATGGGCATGTCTTGTTTCATCATCCACTCATTTAAAAGTATGTTTGGTTTATTTTGGACTTCATAATCTGGTTTTGCTATCGAGTCCTTTCAAATTGCTTATAAACACTTTCTGCGAAACCAAATGACACACATTTTGTTGGCCTGCAGCAACCAACACGTATTGAGCGTGTTATTGGCTTTGTTCTTGCAATATGGGGTATATTGTTTTACTCTCGTCTTCTAAGTACCATGACTGAACAATTTAGGGTAAGATCTGAATGATTAAGCATTCCTTAAACGATATTTTTCTGTGTATGTCAACAATTGAATCTTCACAACAGAGTAATATGCAAAGGCTCAGGGAGGGAGCACAAATGCAAGTTATGGAGACCGATCATATCATTATTTGTGGGATGAATAGTCATCTTCCTTTCATATTAAAGCAGCTAAATAAGTATCACGAGTTTGCTGTTCGCCTAGGCACTGCTTCAGCTAGGTAAATATTTCATAAAAGGCAGTTACCAATTTCCTTCATCTTGTCTTTTCATTGCTGGATTCTGTAATATGTCGTTTCATTTCTATACAGGAAACAAAGAATCCTTCTTATGTCTGATCTTCCAAGAAAACAGATTGATAGGATAGCTGACAGTATTGCTAAAGATTTGTATCATATTGATCTCCTTAGCAAGAGGTATCGACGCTGGGTAATTTCCTTCTTTTGTCAAACCGACTTTTGTAAAAATACTATTTTATTAGGATTGCTCACTGTGCTAGAATGTATATATTAGAATAGAATAAGGACTATTGTTCTGTTGGCCGATTAGTTCACTAATTAGATTAGTCATATGTTTAGTAAATTAATGAATTATAGTCATTTGTTTAATTGATTTAGAAACTCATTTTATTTCATGCCTCATAATTGAAATTTCTGCTTTATAGTTGCACCCTGAGTTTAACAAAATCATTTGAAAGAGCAGCAGCAAACAAAGCACGTGCAATTATTATACTGCCAACAAAAGGGGATCGGTAAGTGTTGATCTACTTAAGTTGCTAATGGTACAGGTTGTTATAATTCTGTTTGAATTGAAATCATTTGAATTATTTCCATGAATTTATTATTGAAAGTGCGTGAGGGTGTCAACTGATGTTAGAGAAAATTGCTATTAGTAATCGTCACTAACATCTAAGTCATAGGGGTTACTAGTTTGAATTTTAATTATTAGTGTCTGCTTAAGTTGTTATGGAGATTTTAGATTGTGTGAGAAAGAGAGGAGAGAGGGAGGGAGGGAGGGGGAGAGAGAGGAGGGACAGCTGAAAATTGGAATCACTAATCTGAATGATTGGTCTCCATGAGTATGAGTTAATATGTAGGAGAATATGGAGAGATATATAATTTTATTCTCCAAGAGTACGATTTGATTTGATTTGCATTTATTTCAGATCATTAGTCCTAATTATTGGGACAGGATTTATTGTAATTTCTTCTATATAAACAGTCTTAGACTGTAGCTTCTATTACTTTTTAGTTTCTGTATCGTGGCAGCAGCTCTAAGTTATTCAATCTAGGGAAACCTACCTCTCCAAGTGACTTCACTGCTAATATTTGTTGGTGTAATTGAGAGAATTTTTCGCCGACTTTTCCATCCATCGACTAATTACTTGCCTCATAATGTTTGGTTAATTCCATAGATAGCTCGAGTTGTTTTAACTTTTACTAAATTTGAATTTTACCATATTCTGAATTTCACTTTGATAAGGTTTACTGATTTCAGATCCTTTATATTGTTAGGTTTGAAGTTGACACAGATGCATTTCTTACTGTGTTAGCCCTTCAACCAATTCCAGAGATGGATTCTGTCCCCACAATAGTTGAGGTTTGTTACTCATAAGCAGCTATGTGAAACTGAAAACAAAATATAAGATGCAGAGAATAAAACTATTTGATGTTTTCTTAATTGATATATGTAGGTTTCAAGGTCCCAAACATGTGACTTGTTGAAGTCAATCTCGGGGTTGAAAGTATCTCCAGTAGAAGATGTTGCATCCAAATTATTTGTTCAATGCTCTCGGCAGAAAGGACTTATAAAGATCTACAGGCACTTGCTAAATTATCGAAGTAATAATGTATTTATGATTGTGTCGTGTTTCTAAAGATTGCATGTTTACCTATTTCCTAGATTTTCTATTATGGTATTTATGTATTTGTTTACCTTGGTTTTTGGTAAACAAACGCTGGTTTCCAAAATCATTTAGACTTCTTCAAAACCTAAGTCAAACTTGATTGACTGCATTTATTGTAGCCTGTCGAAAAAATTCTTTACTAAGATATAGATTTCATATGATTTCTAGATGCTTTTTTAAATAAATTATTCATTCAACTTTGGTACCGGTTTCGATTTCTCGGATGAGTTAGTTTTACGCTGAAGTAGATTGAGAATTTTTGTCTTGCATTTGAAAACCAGTTAAAACTTTTATTGATTTTTCTTTTGTTGCCCTACACATATCTATTCCTGTGTTTAATATTTTTTTTTACTTCTGCTTGCAGAAAATGTGTTCAATCTTTGCAGCTTGCCTGATCTTGAAGGAATGACATATAGGCAAATAAGACATATATTTAAAGACGTAATTACTTTATTCAAATGTAATTTCTTGACTGAAAATTCCATTTATATAATTTTACATTAATGCTCTCTATATATTGATATTATTTCAGGCTGTTGTATGTGGTCTTTACCGGAATGGGAAAATATACTTCCACCCAAATGATGATGAAATTCTGCAGATAACTGATAAAGTACATTGACTTACAGATTACTTATATTTATATCATATATGTCGTGTCTACCTTTTATCTTGGATTTTCTAAATTCATTTTTCCTCGTTAGGTATTGTTCATTGGATCCCTTCAGAATACTAATAAGCCACAAGTTATAACCACAAATGGGAAAGAAGGAAAAGATGGTCATAACAATGAATTACTTGAAAAAGATTTTGATTATGCCATCGAATTGAGTAAAGTAAGACTTGCAAATATTGTAACGCGTCCTAACAGATCTGGTTCCAAGGTATGACTTGCTGTTCTGTGCTGTATAGATGTTTTCGACGAGTGTTATTCTGTGGGTACTATTTGAAATGCTAACCTTTATCACTTATCACCATTTAGGCATCAGACGGGAATGTAGGACCAAAAGAATGCATTCTTTTACTTGGGTGGCGACCTGATGTTGTAGAAATGATTCAAGAGTATGAGAACTATCTCGGTCCTGGAAGTGTTTTGGTATGTTTGTGTTTTGGAATCTTTTTTCATCCACACATTTTTGGGCGTGTATACTTGAATCCGTAAAACCTTGATCGTTCTTCCTCTTGGTCCACAAAACAATAATAAAAATATACATCTACTACTGTTTGCTATATTTACATGAACCGAAAAATGCAATATCCTACCACTTAGATACTTATGTTACTGGTATAGGTTGATCTTAATTCTGAACCACCAGAAGATTCATGACATTGGAGATTGTGTGGGGTTATTTTTCAAGATTATATATGCATTCACTTGAAGTTCAATACTTATGGTTTATGGCCATAATGATATGCAGGAAGTTTTATCAGAGACGCCATTAAATGACAGGATTATTAGGGAAAACATTGCTGGTCATAGCAAACTCAAGAATGTTCGAGTTTCTCATAGGGTATTGTCTCATGCAATCAATTAACTTGCTTAAATTTCTTTTAATTAGTTTTTTCATTTGATATGATCGTTTGCTTCTTTTGGATACTATAGACTGGAAACCCCATGGACTATGGCACCTTAAAGGAAACCATTTTGAATATTCAGACTTCATTGAAGAAGGAAGATATTCCTTTTTCAATTGCTTGCATATCTGACAAAGATTGGCTTCTTGGAGGTAATTACGCACACAAAAAATTGCAACTGAAAATGGCATGCTATTGACTTTTGTTTTTGCAGATACATCCAAGACAGATAAGCTATCTGCTTATTCAATCCTACTTGCAGAAAATATCTGCGACAAACTTGGAGTCAAGGTGATATTTTTTTGTTATGATAGGAATTTTTCATTTTGGAAATATTACTAACTTCTCTGAATATCTGGCCCTCTTGAGATTTTTTCTTGTCCTCTTTTTATAAGACCCTTTTCAAATTTCAACTACATTAATTACTTATTTACCAACATACTCCTAATTATGTCACATATTTTTTTGCAACATATAATAAATACTATGATAGAGAGATAGAAACCAATTCTCTCTCGTAAAGAGTAAACTTGTAAAACAATAGCAATTGTGAATAAATTTAGTACTACTATAAACTTTCTTAATTCCTATGATTTAGTCAACAAAGCCCTATACTTAGGGATGAAGTAGAAGTTTTTAGTATGACTAGAGAGGATAATCATCGTTGGATTAAATTGGCTGTTATGTAGGTACAAAATCTAGTTGCAGAAATTGTCGATTCAAAATTGGGGAAACAAGTAAGCCTCTTGTTGTTTTGGGTTTGATTTTGATCACAAATTTTAGATTGTTGAATGTTTTGATGATGGTAATTATAATTTTTATTTATAATGCTGCAGATTACTAGAATCAAGCCATCAATAACCTATGTTGCGGCAGAGGAAATATTGAGCCTTGTAACTGCTCAAGGTCATTAATATTTTGTCCTCTTCTCAGTTGAGCTTTAGCTTTTAATTATTGTGGTATTTTTTGTGTCAACGAAAAATTTCTTTTTTTTTATCATGAAATCAGTTGCCGAGAATAGTGAATTGAATGAAGTTTGGAAAGACATACTAGATGCAGACGGTGATGAAATATATGTGAAGGTAATATCTACTCATGTTGTGATTGTGGCTGTTATTTTTTTATATGTAATCATTACGACCGAGGAATGTTGCTTTGTTGATATCATGCCTCTCTTTGAATGTTTCCTAGCATGAAATTTCATGCATGAATTTGATAAACCTTAGAAATGAATAAATGATAAACGACAAACACTCTTTTATTAGTTGAAATTTATGAGGGATCCATATAATTTAGCAAAGAGACTCATTCCCAAAATAGTAAGACTCATTTCAATTTCAACTAGTAAGTGTATGTTCGGAACTTACTCTGGCGAACATAATTTTGGGAAGAACACTTGAAAAGACCCAAACCTAGAAGGAATAATGGTGATCCTTTTGCAGCCTTGCTTTAAACAAACGTTGGCTTGCTTCACATGGTTTACCAAACATAGACTAAGGAATGTGTGTTGAAAACAAAGTCTAACAATATATGTTTTTAGCTTTGCTCGTGATACAGTGATTTGGCAGGCATGGGTCACAAACATGAACTTACATTCCAAACAATTTATATATGGTTTGAAGTGTATGTAGTTTTTAAATTAGAACATGATTCAGTTGAGGATGAATCGTTCTGACTAGAACAATCATTTTTCAGACTTTACTTACCTCCTAGTTGAACTCCGGATTACCAGAGTCTCATTCCCCTAGAAATCGGAGGATTACAACCATAAATTTGAACATGACTTTTGTGCTAAACATTTTATCAATGCTTTGAAGTCTATACAGTCTTGAAAATGGAACACGATGATCCATCATAACAAACAACCAACTGGGGAGTAAGTAATCATTGTAGCTGTTGCAGCATTGCAGTTAACTCAAGGTTTATTTTTTCTTATTATACAGGATATTAGCCTTTACATGAAAGAAGGGGAGAATCCATCATTTTCCGAGCTTTCTGAAAGAGCATATTTAAGGAGAGAAGTAGCCATAGGTTATGTGAAGAAGAACAAGAATGTATGACAATTGCTTGCAACTCAAGTTTTATTTTGAATAATAATTGGTCAGAACATGTTACTAATAACATTTCCCATTTTCAGGTAATCAACCCTATTCCAAAGTCAGAACCCCTCTCTCTTGAATTGACTGACTCATTGATAGTCATATCTGAGCTGGAAGGTGAACAGCCAGTCATTTTGTAATTATGTTGAGAATAATTTAGGAAAATTCTGACCCCTAAAATTTGGTTATTGCATTGGGGTGATTGATTGCTAATGACTTGCATTGTTGTTCCTATCTCTCATTTTTCATGTCTATATTCTCTCAGAATAAATTGGTACAAAACGATGCTTAAATGTAAAATATGTAAATGGAATTTAATTTACTTTCTTGTACTGCAAAAGAAAAATGCAAATAAGCAAGAGTCCCTAGTTCAATAATGTTGTGAACATTTTATTTTGCTGCACGATATCGACTTAATTTGTAAATAGGATCTAAATGCTATAGTGTAAATATTTGTAACACTGTCTAGTGTCTGTCAACCAATCACAAATTATGTTAAGGACCTGTTTCATGGCTTATTGGAGCTTATGCACTGACATAACTACTTGTAAAACTGTTTGGGAGAATTTATGAAAATAGCCTCTCAAAGACAGCTCGTGAAAACAACTTATAGCTTATACGAAAACAATTTTGTTTTTGTTATAGAAATAGTTTATATCGTGTTTATCTTTCATGATAAGTGCTTATATTATAAGCTAAAAGTTAAGCTGTTTATCCAAATATATGTCCATGTGTTATTTTCAAGTGCTTAATGTTAAAGTAAAGTATGTTTAAAGATTTGGCAATTTCTGATTGGTTGACATTATGAACTTTTTACATTGTCCATGCATACTAGTACTAATTAAACGGATCAGGATTCTCTCTCGTGCAATTTTTATTGGGGAGAGTCCAGCGAAGATCTACACCGTCCAATTTCCTCTCAATTGACTAGGACTGCATCGGTATAAATAACGAGCGGTTGAGATCTCATTGTAGGAAAATGTCGTTACGGGGATCCGTTCCTCTAATTAAACATGTTAGATTAGCTGAATGACTGTTCTGTCCTGTCTGGAAACGACTCACTGTCTTGCCTGATGAATTACAACTTTCACCAATACTGACTGTCATTGTGGTAGAAAACTTCAGCCCTCCACTAATTGGTGTTTGACCGAGCAACGAATGCTTGGAACAGAGCTCATCCTAATTCTGCTGGTTTAACATGAAGTTAATTAATTCAGAGTTCCAGGTCACTCCAACCAAACACAAAAACATTGATTATATTACAAGGTAAATTAGAAAAGAATTAATGTTATGTTGTGGATATATGAAGTATTCATCTAAAGCTTATAGTTTAGTAAGTCATGAAAACTTTGCATATGAATCTTCAAATACTTCATTGGGATGTAAAGAATTCATAATGTCACCAAAGTTATGTACTTGCAGAAACAAAGGCCAATACCACAAGTGTAAATTTTCCTGGCCAGCATCGTGAAAAGCTTAATGCTGTCTTATGAATTTGTGCACAATATAGATGCACCAGAATGGTGCAACAGATATATACATAACATAAGAAATCTCCTTTTATGTTTATTTGGAGAAAAATATACAGTTTAGTAAGTCTAAGATAACGACTTTGCAGCGAAAAAAATTCGACAAAGTCGTGATTTGAAACATCAATCAATTATTGTAAGTAGACATGCGTAATTCACAATTATACACAATGATAAAAACCAAATCTGTGACCCTGTTACCACAATCTACCACTAACATTAATCATAAAATGAAAACCGTTGATCCAGTTGTAACAAAACTGTTCTCATTCTAATGTCAGAGTTTCTGCCACCACTGCAAGTAGGAGATGATTCAACTTCAATTTCACATCGAGGATTATCATCTTGCCAATAGGGGAAGTATTGATGCAAGTACTGATTCCACAATCTCTTGGTTTTGGCTGCCAAAGATTTAGCACAAGATCTTTGCACATTCCCCATCATTAATGAATAAGATAATGCATGCAATGGTCTGTCACATAGAAATGAATAGAGATCAATAATGAACATCAAACACTAAAATTAGCATATCAAACCTGGTAATCTGTAATGTTTCGTTTGTCAACCTCGGACTTTGTTTCATCTGAACTATCCTTTTTCTACCATGTATAAACCTTAAAACATTCACAATATTTCCTCAGGAAGCTTGATTTATTGCAACTGCATACTCGTGTAGCTAGCGTTTTGTTGGGGTCCTTCTACAGGAAGAAGATCATCAATATAGGATTAAATCCAAAAGTCAAAAAAAAGTTTGAATTCATTTTGTGACCACAGTTTGAGGCGAGGAATCACAATTTGTTATTACTTTAGGAACAAACCCAAGTGGATTGAATCACAATTTGTTATTACTTTAGGAACAAACCCAAGTGGATTGAATCACAATTTGTTATTACTTTAGGAACAAACCCAAGTGGATTATATGATACTCCATCATCCTGCGAGTTTGCAGAACTGTATCTTCAATAATAGGTTTATTCAAGCAGCCTTGACGTGAGCTTGCCCAAGATTCTCATCAACATAATGGTTTTTTTTTTGTTTTGAAAGAACATAAGGGTGGTTAAAAAAAATTAAAATTTTGAACTTGAATTGGTGGGGTGCGCCGGCCTATGCAATAGTGCAACGCATAAGCAACACTTGAGAAGCCCAATAGCAAGCTATTGAAATGGCCTCTCCCCCTTTAAAAAGTAATTTAATATCGTGTGACCCATTGGACCACATATCAGATATTAAACTGATAAGAACAGATACTACACTTGATCTTAGCCAAAAGGCCGAGAAAGGTATGAGGTGAAAGATGGACTCGCTTATGCTTTTATATGTCACATCCCTTCACTTGCTTTCTTGAACAACCGATGTGGGACTTTTTTGAAACAGCTTGCTTGGTAAACTGTCTTCCTAACACTTTCGTCCTCCTTTGTTTTCTTTATTCTTAAAACATTATCATCAATCAGAGTAGATACATACACATAGGCCATCATGATGAATTGCCAAAAATTAAATTAATATTCTTGTCTTAAAGCAAAATATCATGATCTGATTCTTATCTATCTTATCCCTTGCTTTTGTTGATAGGCTAACCGGCTAAGGCTATTATATCTTTCATCTTTGTGTTCATTCATTTGTTTTGAGTGCCACAGTTGTGTGTCTCTGTTAGAATTATATGCCAAAATACTCTTAAGAATTCAAACTGTGATGTAGTAGGATCACTACAGACAGCTATTGTTTTGTGGAGTTTTTAGTAATGTAGACATTTCTGCAAATTAAAACTTATACAGTTTTGGTTGATCAATTTCAAACAAAAATTTATTTGAAAAATCAAGTTTCTGCAAAATAATTTATGCCTATGTTGCAGGTTAAGTAATTTATTTCTTGTGTTTTTTTTGGTGGCTGAGCCCTCCTCAGAGATCAAAAGTCTGCTAAAGGGTTGAAATAGAAATGGCTGTTCAACTTAATTTAGCTGAATTGTTGCATTTACTTTTTAGTTGATAAACTAATGGACTAATCATATTGGATAGTTTATACTAGTTCTAACAATCAGTATAAACGGTTTCCCAGTCGTCAATATTTCATAACAAGTCACTGCAGTTGCACCACTTCTAGAAACGATCAAGTCAAGTCTGCAGCATCATATGCAGACATTAGAAAACGGTTGAGTGGTAATGGTAGTGGCCATTAATACATTGGTAAAACTAAAGTTGAAGAATTGAAGATTAACATGATGATGTAATTAATATAAACAGACTCTTAATAATGCATAATTTGCATATTATAGTACAGACATATGCACCTGGAAATTTTAGGTTTCAAAGTGACGGTGAAAGATTTTTGTATGTACTTAGTAGACATACATTGTGCCTATTAAGATAATCAATATTTGTCTCAGTTTGACAATCCTCTGATGTTGCCGTCTAGATAGTGGTCACATAGCTTTGTTTGAGACCTTAGATTATTATTAAAGCAAAATGATACAAGTTACGAAGAGTGTCTGATTATTATACATACATAATACAACTGAGTTTTTCTGATTCAACACAAGATCTTTGCGGCTTTCCCATCTTGTTCTTGTTCGCCAAGTAATTCAAGAAGATAGTTAGCCTCATCACTTGAGATTAGAGGATGATGCTCCAGGTCACAAGAGTTATTCTGCATATCTTGTGGAAGCTCTATCTTTGTATGTAGACTTGATGACTCAAGTGAGTAATCTCCTTTGGGGATCATTCTATTAGTTGTATCTTGTAGCTCTTGAGTCATGACATGCATGAGTAGAGAATTCAGGCTTTGATGTGTCCAAAAGGTTATTCCTAGCAATGAATAATCAAAGAAACAGAAACATCAATTATTTTTTAGGGAACATCAAGTATTGTAATTCACAATCATCAACTGCGATAAACGGAGAAAAAAAAATTTACACGTGCCTCATGACTCATGAGGAACATCAAGTAATTTCCACAATCCATACCAAAGATTCTAAGAGCACTATTCCACATTGCGTATAAAACTACTCATTGTGTAAAAGATTTAAAATAGAAGCACATGCAAGAAAACCAAGAAACAAATAAAAACAAGAAATTCAAGGTTGATAATATATATAGGGGTTGCAAAAAGGATAAAATACAGAAAAGAGAAAGTAAAATGCAGAAAGGTGCAGCAAAAAGGATAAAAATACAGCAAAGAGAGAAAGGACTAAAATGCAGCAAAGTGAATAATACCTCTTCTGAATTGGAAACAGGGATGTTCTTCTCTATAGGCCAAGAAGTGGAACAGGTGGATATTATTACTTGTATTTAAAGTTACACAGACACACACACACACACACTCTCATTTAGAGGCCTTTTGATCCTAGAATAAATAAAAGATCATATCCTAATATATAGAAGCATATAAAACACCACAAATCCTTCAAAAAAAAACAGAGAGTGGTTTCCACGTTTATCTTTGTTTTTGTTTGATTGATTTTTTTTAGGGTTAATAGGTTTTTACCCTTGTAATATAGGTCATTTCTGGTTTTTTCTTCTATAATTTTTTTTTGATTTACCCCCTAATAGGCCAAAGAAAAACTAATTTATTTTTTTTTTCAAGAAATTTTCGTTTTTGTTTGGCCTATTAAGGGGGTAAATCAAAACAATTATTTTTATAGGGGTAAATAAAAAAAAATTTATAGGGGAAAAAAAATCAGAAATGACCTATATTACAAGGGGATAAAGACCTATTAACCCATTTTTTTATTATGTTAATCCAATTCTCAGAAAATTGGGTGATAATCTGAAATTCAATCAGGTATTAATAACGAGTGTTAGACACACATTTGGATGATATGAAATTACATGATAGTTTACTTTGAAGTTGTCTTTATACAATTGTATGTTATAGATTATGTATAAATTTAAATTTGAAAAGAATTAAGTTGATATGGGTAAATTTATCTAAGAATTTTTTTCACCAAGAAGTGGTAGTTAAATTTGGAGTACTATTTATATAAAGTTGACTCGTGAAATTGTAAATTGTACACTCAATATTTTGAGTCAAAGTAGGTTCGTTCAATTGGTAAAAGAATGACTCACAAGTAGAGTTGTAAATTTAATTGATGTTGTCAATATGAACGATCTATTTGATTAATGATGATTTCTGAGACTTGAGCTAAGCTCTAATTTCAATGGACCTCGAAACACAACTCGCCTATACTATAATTCATTAAAAAAAAAACTTAAAATATATTATACCAAAATTTTTATAAAATTTAAACTTAAACTCGGAAAACATTGAAAGAGTAGTTAATTGATAAAATAATGCAGATAATAATAAACATAAA
>Ga0228711_1003914_pt1 | contig 23112 bp, 10 predicted proteins | sample MedpolnodulmetaG_2_FD_177996 | JGI IMG/M metagenome (GOLD analysis project Ga0228711, IMG submission 177996) | Root nodule microbial communities from Medicago polymorpha collected in Santa Monica, California, United States - brown nodules | ecosystem: Host-associated > Plants > Roots > Nodule...
AGAAAAGAGGAGAACCAAGAGAAGAGGAGAATCAAGAGAAGGGAGAGCTTGAAATCTTGTAATCATCTAATCTAAGGTAAGGGTGGGACTAACATTCTCTAATCTTAGGTTATGCAATTCTGAAATTAAATTTAACATGTAGTTGTTGTTGTGGTTTTGTGAATTTGGGAATTAGGTCATGGTGTAGAAATTGGTTGTTAATAGTGTAGAATGTCCATAAAATTTGTATGTAATTGAGGTTTAGGTCGTAGAATCGTCAAAGGTTGAGTTTCCTATCAAATTTGGGATTGGGGTGGATGAAAATTGGGTTTTAAGGATGAAAAATTGTACTTCCCGACAGAAGTCTATCATAACCCGCCACGGCGAGTAATCTGCTCGCCACGGCGAGCTACAACGTGACAGAGAGCAGTGTTTTCTCGCCATCTGCTCGCCGCGGCGAACTGTAGTGTGGCAGAGAGCAATGTTTTCTCGCCACGGCTAGTAAGTCCGCCCGCGAGACGAGTTACCCAGTAACAATGTGCCTTTTCATGTTCTTGCGTCGTTTTCACACGTTCCTGTTTTGGATTAGCCTTTAGTGTGTACATGAAAGTATTAGGTAATATTGTCAGTTTTCAAATGGCTTTGGTTATCATGAATAACCTTGATTGATGAATTGTTATATGAATGTACACATTGATGAATTGATATATGAATGCATATGTTGAATTAATATGATGTTTATATGATGTTGCAATTTAATGATGAGTAATTATGAAATTATAACGTGGAGTCGTTTTGTTGTTGTCGTCATCGTTGTCGTCAATGTCGTTGAAGTTGTACGTTGATGTTGAATAAGTTGTTGAGTTCATGCATACTCATATAAAGTTGGGGGCTCATGCCCTGATGAATGTTTAATCATTCATACCACGTTGATTTGAGAGCCTATGCTCTACACGTTGATTTGAGAGCCTATGCTCTACACGTTGATTTAGGAGTTGATGCTCTACACGTTGAATTGAGAGCCTTTTCTCTAACACGTTGATTGGTACCACATGCATACTGCATAGTCAAGTTGTTGTTGGGTCATTGATTTGTCGCATCGTTGTCATCGAGTGTTGATTTGTTGTCATTGATTTATTACCAAGCATAAATAATTGAAGTATATATGAAGTAATTATGGTTGTTTAGTTGTTGTTGTATATGTTGTTAAATTCCGTTGATGAATTATATGCTTAATTATTATTGAATGTGAAATTTCACCCCTTTTGTTTGAATGTTGCCTCTACGTGGGTAACATGCAGATAACCAGGATTAGTTGCTGTTGTGAGTTGACTCTCTCACGGGTCGTCTTAGGGTTGCTCTGATACGTAACGGGATGGGGATATTTGCTTTGTTTTCTACTGTTGCGTATTATTTATGAACTATGTTGTCGAACTATTTGAATTAAGATTTTCATTTAAGTTGTTTATGTTGAGGCCGTAGTGCCAAGGTTGTTGAATAAAGAATTAATTTTCCGCTACGATGTAGTGCCAAGGTTGTTTATACTTCAATGTAGTGTGGCATTCCGTTTTACGTGGAATACTCTGATTTATACGTATTATTTACATTGTTGGGAAACAGGGTGTTACACTTCCTTGCAACACAAGCTTCCTTTTTGTAGATATCATTGCTCTCGTTTGTTCCTGAACAGGTACTTTCCGGAGGATGTTCGCGGAAAGAAAGAGATTGAATTCCATGAGTTGAAGCAGGGTGACATGTAGGTGACTGAGTATGCTGCAAAGTTAGTGGAATTGGCTAAGTTTTAACCACATTACACTGCTGAGACTGCTGAGTTCTCTAAGTGTATCAAGTTTGAGAATGGCTTGCGTGCTGAGATCAAGCGGGCCATTGGTTATCAGAAGATTCGGAAATTTTTTGAATTGGTGAGTAGTTGTAGGATTTATGAGGAGGATACCAGAGCTCATTACAAGGTTATGAGTGAGCGAAGAGGTAAGAGTCAGCAGAGTCATCCTAAGCCTTACAGTGCTCCTGCTAATAAGGGTAAGCAAAGAGCGGTAGATGAGAGGAGGTCAAGAAGGAAAGATGCTCCTGCTGAGATTGTTTGTTACAAGTGTAATGGGAAGGGTCACAAGAGTAATGCTTGTCCTGAGCATGATAAACGGTGTTTCTGTTGTGGTAAGAAAGGGCATACAAATACAGATTGCAAGGGTGGTGATATGGTTTGTTTCAACTGTGATGAAGAAGGTCACATTAGTTCGCAGTGCAAGAAGCCTAAGAAGGCTCAGGCTAGTGGAAAGGTGTTTGCTTTGACTGGTACGCAAACAAAGAATGAGGATCGGCTGATCAGAGGTACATGTTTCTTTAATAGTACTCCTTTAATTGCTATTATTGATACTGGTGCTACGCATTGTTTTATTGCTGTTGATTGTGCTTACAAGTTGGGTCTTGATATGTCGAGTATGAATGGAGAAATGGTTGTCGAAACTCCAGCTAAGGGTTTGGTGACTACTTCTCTAGTATGTTTGAAGTGTCCGTTGTCAATGTTTGGTCGAGACTTTGAAGTTGACTTAGTCTGTCTACCTTTGAGTGGAATGGATGTAATACTTGGTATGAACTGGTTGGAGTATAACCATGTTCATATTAATTGTTTTAGTAAGTCGGTGTACTTTTCTTCTGGTGAAGAAGAGAGTGAAGCTGAGTTCTTGACTACTAAGCAACAGAAGCAGTTGGCGCGTGAAGGAATTCCAATGTTTTCTTTCATGGCGTCTTTGTCTGTTGAGAATCAAGCGGTAATTGATAAGTTGCAAGTTGTGTGCGAATTTCCAGAAGTTTTTCCTGATGAGATTCTTGATGTTCCGCCAGAGAGAGAGGTTGAATTTTCAATTGATCTTGTTCCGGGTACGAAGCCTGTGTCGATGGCGCCTTACCATATGTCGGCTTTTGAATTGGCTGAGTTGAAGAAGCAGTTGGAAGATTTGCTGGATAAGAAGTTTGTAAGACCGAGTGTTTCACCTTGGGGAGCGCCGGTGTTGTTAGTTAAGAAGAAAGATGGTAGCATGAGGTTGTGTATTGATTATCGACAGTTGAATAAAGTGACGATAAAGAATAGGTATCCACTTCCGAGGATCAACGATTTGATGGATCAGTTGGTGGGTGCACGTGTGTTTAGCAAGATTGATTTGAGATCGGGTTATCACCAGATTAAAGTGAAACATGAAGATATGCAGAAGACGACCTTTAGGACACGTTACGGACATTACGAAGATTCAGTGATGCCTTTTGGTGTTACTAATGCACCAGGTGTATTTATGGAATACATGAATCGTATTTTTCATGCTTATTTAGATCGCTTTGTTGTTGTGTTCATTGATGATATTTTGATATACTCTAAGTCTGAAGAAGAACATGCCGAGCATTTGAAGATTGTTTTGCAAGTGCTGAAAGAGAAGAAGTTATATGCCAAGTTGTCAAAGTGTGAATTCTGGTTGAATGAGGTGAGTTTTCTTGGCCATATTATTTCTGGTAGTGGTATTGTTGTAGATCCGTCTAAGTTTGATGCAGTATCACAATGGGACACTCCTAAGTCGGTTACCGAGGTTAGAAGCTTTTTGGGTTTGGCAAGTTATTACCGCAGGTTTATAGAAGGATTTTCAAAGATAGCACTTCCGTTAACTCAGTTGACCTGTAAAGGTAGAACTTTTGTGTGGGATGTTCAGTGTGAGAACAGTTTTAACGAGTTGAAGCAGCGGTTGACGTCGGCTCCAGTTTTGATTTTACCGAAGTCAGATGAACCTTTTGTCGTGTATTGCGATGCGTCCAAGTTGTTTTGTACCTTGTTCAAGGTTTATTGATATTTGATTGTATAAAAAGATTTGTATCGTGAATCTCTCAATTCTAAGATAAAATCTTATTCCACTTATATGAAGGGATTTTAAGAGGGGTTTTTCAAAATTTTAATCCTCTTTGCGGAAGAAATCCCATTGAAACGGATCTTGATTAAATCATTAATCACAAATCAAAACACATACTTAAACAATTTAAGGATTCATGTGTTTACCTCTTGAAGAGCAGAACCTTTGTAGTAGAATTATTTCTAACCACGAGCAAAGCAAAGTAGCGATGCCTCTACTTAGTCCACACGAACATAACTTCTCTGATGACTGGTGCTAGCCAATTCCAACGGAGATTCAGAGAGAACAAGGTTTAGAGAGCGGCGGCTAGAGTTTCACAACTTTTGTGAATTAGGTTAAGCACTCACAAAAAGTCTGTAATGCTTCAGCACAAGGGTTCTATTTATAGAATCACTTGTGTGGTCAACAAGGCAAGCACTTAAGTACACCGTACCTTACGGTGGACTGCATTTCTCTATTTTTCGTAAATTAAATAATAAAATCATATTTAATTATTTAATTACTAATAAGTCTCACTTATTTATTTTATAAACAAGTCTCACTTATTTATTTTTTATAAATAAGTCTTACTTATTTATTTCTCTCATCTATCTATCCTTTGTGTGTGACCCTATAGGTTCCCGTAACGTTGACAATAATATTAAATCACATATTTAATATTATAAACAGTGAGCGGTATCTAGCAACACATCGCTGCTACCCAAGTGACGAGAATGTCATGTGATCTGACGAAACCTTTCTGTGATAATGTTCATGTGTATAATTACACTTTTGCCCTCCTGTCTATATTGAACACAAGGCATAGTATGTCACCCCTGTCTAGTTCAATATTGGGCTCGTAGACATTTCTCCTGTTATGTAGGAGGGGCAAATTCCATCTAGGTCACTCATGTCCCTCAGCATGATTCGTTGAGTACCCATCAATCTCCCATTGCCTGCGCCCCTGTTACCTTAGGAATAAGAACAAGCATATTGGAATTAATATTATTTGGTAGAGAACCCGTAAGAAAAAACTCCTGAACCGAGTGTATGACATCTGTTTCGATAATATCCCAAAAAGTGTGATAAAAGTGACCACCAAAACCATCTGGGCCTAGAGCGCCATCCCCATTCAAGTCAAAAACAACATTTTTAATCTCTTCACGCAAAGGGAGCCTAAGAAGATTATGGTTATCCTCCTCTGAAACCAAACTAGGAACAGAACGATCCAGCATCTCATTTTGCACACAATTATTATCAATGCTGAAAATGGAGGTGAAATAGTTGAGCACATGTACCTCAATATTTGCAGGCTCTGTAATAACTATATCCCCATTATAGAGAAGAGTGATAGGTTTGGCGGTTGCCCTAAACTTAGCAAGTCTGTGAAAATAGGAAGACTTAACTCAAAAAGGAAGGCACAAAACAAATTTAAATGATGGAAAACAAAGAAAAAACAATTATGTAAATAAACAGCAAAATATGACGAAATTTAAAGTGTGGCAAACATAAAATAGAGAAGGCTTAAAGAATCACAAGAAATCCAAATTCTGATTCTTTTTCTGAATTTTTTTTATACACTTTTTTTTCTAAATCAGAATATGATCAACAATGAAGAAAAAATAAAAGTTGAAAGTTTTTACCAAAGTTTGGCCCTTTTTTAGGGATCTTGCTTTGATTACCACTTGATGAACCCTAATTTTGTGAAAGGCTTAAATATATTTGTGACCCTATAACTTTAAAAAAGTTGCAATTTTGCCCCCTAACAAAAAAATAACAATTTTACCCCTTAGTTTTACAAAACGTTGCAAAGCTGCTGAGAAAACGTCACATGTCCCTTAACAGGGGGCCTAAATCGCAACTTTTTATAAGGATAAAGGACCAAAGAGCTTATTTCCCTAAAGATAGAGGGCCAAAAGAGCATATTTCTCTAAAGCTAGAGGGTCAAAAGAGCATATTTCCCTATAAATAAAGGACAAATTTTTTATGTTTTTTATTAGAAGGTCAAAATCGCAACGTTTTAAAACATACGGGAGAAAACGGCATTTAAGCCTTTATGAAATGGTTCATTTTTTCATGTAAACAAGAAAGTTTTGTGATTATTGTACTTTGGGTTTGAATTTTTGTGGATTATGAAAATTGGTCTAAAAATTGGTGAGTATATTTAGTTGACACAAATTGTGAGTCTGGTTAATTTTAACGAATTTGTGAAACAAAATTTTTGACTCGAACAATAATGGATGGAATGAAAAGAGCATCACACTTTTTAATCCAAAAAAGTGATAAGTCTTTGAGAGTGAAGCTCACCGCAAGACAAGATTATTGATAGGATCAAAACTTTGTCCAATCAAGAACCAAAAGAATAATGCTCACTTTTTTTTCAAAATTCATCTGACTCTTAATTTTCATTTAACCTTTATACACAAAGGTTTACACCAACTTTACAAAGGGAAGCTAAAAGGAAAATCACAAGTTTATCAAATAATGCTAACATCAATCCCTCGGTTGTTGAATTGTTGCAAAATGGTTACAAATTGATTCCCAAATGAAAAGGAGCCAATGGGGAGGCGGCCGGTTCCATTTGTCAAGTATTCCTTTCGTTTCATAATGAGTGTCACTTTAGTAAAAAAAAAATGTTTTAAAATGAATGTCATTTTACGTTTCCAATACAACTTTAATTTTTTTTCTCCCAACTTTACCCTCAATAAATACTCCAACTTTTCTCTCGCACAATTTTCAATGCAACTTTAAGTTTGTCTTTTTCTTGGGCATTTTAGTAAAAGTGTTATGTCTAATGATTATTTCATTTCATTCTTTAATTTGTGTGCAATTGGCTAAAACGACACTCATTTTGAAACGAAGAGAGTATTATACTTTAAGAATTCTGCTCTTCTCCCAGCAAGTTTCACTCCCACCCAGCCAAACTGACCAAAATACCCCTGCGTTAGTTAACTAACGCAAGTGTAAAATTAACATGACTTAAAATTTCGTTTGTTTTACACATGTGTGACTTAAGTCACGCCGCATGAGTTAACTAACGCATGGATATTTTGGTCAGTTTGGTTGGGTGGGAGCGAAACTTGCTGGGAGAAGAGCAGAATTCATACTTTAATTGCATCATTGAAATGCTGCATAATTGCTCTTGATTGTTGGCCCATATCGCATATTAAATGTCAATTTCTTTGTTTGCACCCCTTGCTTCAGCATATTATTTGCATAAAGAAAACAATATTGAGCTTAAATAAAACAATTCTGGTCCAATTTTATTATTACAAACAAATCAAAGACATAACACTAAATAAAATGAGAAGCATGGTGTGTGCCCAACCCATCTCCCAAGGGTTTGATGCAATTGACCATTTTGCCCTCCATGTATTGTTGGCTTTGCTTCAATGATTGTGGTCACTATTTGATTTAGAGCCTCCCTAGCTTTCTTGGTATGTGCCCTCGTCATTGGTCTTCCTAGCCTTTGAATTGCTTGACTTGTATCTTGGACAATTATGCCCTCATCAGACTATCACATTCACAAAGCAGCAAAACTCAAACATTTGCTAAGCACATCGCTTGCGAGGTAGATACTATTGTACTCACAAGTACAGGGCTAAAAGCACGCATGTTATATATGTTTTGGGATTGAAAATGAATAATTCTTTTGTATGGATAAAAAAAAATCAAACTGGTTACAAAATATATTCAACTCATTTAACTAAATGGTAAAGAATGCGGTACTGAATCCGCTAATTGCATCAGAAACTCAACAACATGATCTGGTGAATCAAGTACATATCGAGCATTCGTTCGATTTCGCCCAACAGAACATGAGAAGTAATTATCTTTATTAAGGTCAAGGACGTTCCATGATGTATTTTCTGGAGCAGGATGCCGTTGTGAACTGGAAATTTGATTATTTGTTTTCTTCTGATCAGAATTTGAGACTAGCTTTTGTGCCTTACTTTGAGATGATGACTTTGGTCCATTTTTACTACTAGTTGGGGTGATCTTCAAAGCCGGTTTCTTCTCAACGGGAAACTTAACTGCTTCTGTTGTTGCCTTACTTCCCGGAAGACTCACACCAATAGATGGAAGATCCGGCTCAAAAAAGGTATAAAGATCTTCATCCTGTTCCAAGAAAAAGAAGTTCAATCCTCTAAAGTATTTATAGAGATAAAAAGGACCAAAATTTCATCGCAATGTAAGTTAAATAGGTTTAGCAGAGTGGAGAAATAAAGAGAAATGTTGTTGGTTTTCTTTCTTGTTTTCATTTTAAATGCAAAATTGTCCCCTAGTCTTTAATCTATTTACAGTTTTTATAAAGCGCGCACACACACACACACACACAAAAACTGCTTTTTTAGGTGTACCTTTACAAATCTTGGAAAGCAAGAAACAGATTGAAAACATAGACAGTTTATGATCGTTCGGTATATCCTCCGATCAAGAGTTAGTAAAATCTTTTAAATGATTTTTTATATGAATTGAAGGGACATGGAGTGAAATGAGACATTAGAAATAGTAACTTATAAAGGCAATGCTGTCTGATGAATTATCATTCCTATTTCAGAAAAAACTGATTCAAATATCATTCAATAACACTAACATTTTAATCTTTTGGTTCGCATTAGAAAAAGTTGTGATATACAGCTTAATGATGTAAAAAAGCAAGCAGACACTAACAGTCATACATATTATGAGAAATAATTGACTGCATGTCTAAGAGGAATATAAAATACAAGATAAACAATATAGTATAAAAACAATAATATCTGAAAGTATAATTCACCTTCCCCAGAAAATGTCCTATGCAAAGAACATAATCAATTGGTGATGTCATGGATTTGCTATGAACAATCTCACCCAGGATGCGGTCAATAGCTGCACCCTAATTATAAAATGAATTTAGAGTAAGCATTTAAACACGTACTAAAGAAAAATATTTCGATGAAAATGAAATTGAATCCCTTTCAGCTGTTGTATTGTACAACAACCGTAGGGGCTCGTTGATACAGATAATTTCTCTCCCTAAATATATGGCCCCTCTGGCGCTGCTTGTTATTGCTGCTATAGAGGATATTAGTTGAAGAGATTACAGCCAAGTGAAGAAAAATTTTAGAAACCAAGAGATGAGATCACCTTTGTAACACCAACAGCCCTAACTTCAACAGATCGGCTCCCTTGAACAACTTCAACTGATGAATTAGAAATCGGACCTGTCCACAGATGTTGGAGCATGTCTCTTGCTTGAAGTTTGCCGAATTCAACATCTGCTTGAAATTCAAGAATCAATAACAGGATCAAAAGAGAGCTGTAAAATCAAAAGATCAATCGCTATATGAACAACTCAAGAAAGCACCTGCATATTTGTAATTCCAAACAAGTGAAGTTTCCCTCTCTTCGAAATCAAAATGTGACCGCGGTGTTCTTTCTGTGAAGTACTCAAAAACATGCTGTAACGCAGGATTGGAAATGTAAGTTTATGACATAAATGAACGAAGTCACATTAAAGAATTAAAATTTCAAAATGAGCGCTCACCTTCACGCTGTCGACCCATTCCATATTCAGATGCTCGGGCATTGTTGTCATCCACTCACCCTTTGAAGGTTGTAAAAACATCCCATTCTCTGCTACCAACCACATGTCGTATTCTTTGAAGTTCTGTTATAGGAAAACATTACAAGTGGATTCGTATAGAAGTTCATAAACAAAACAAGTAATGTGCCAAGAGGCAAGAATTACATCATCTAGGACTTTTCTACCACTTCCACTGAGCACAACTACTGTGGTATTTGGATCGCTGCATAGTGCTTTCAAGGGGTGTCTCAATTTTGGATGCACCTTAAGTTCCATTTCTTTAATCTGATCACCTGTTTTCTCAACCGGTTCAGTTAAAGTTCCGTTGAATCCCTGTACGTTAATAACCAGACTCAGTACAAATGTTGATACAAGAATCGATAATAGATGCAATGTCCTGACTTATTATTAGTGAAACATTGTAGAAGAACAAATAAAAAATTTCTTTGATAATAACAGTTTTGCTTTAGGCAGTGTCAAATATTGGAAACTTGAAACTTCTGAAATAATATCACTGTAAGAATATCTTGCTAACAATGGTAAATCCAACACAAAGAAGACACACAGGAATCACATATCGTTTATTAGAAATAAATTTCTCACGAAGTCATTCATGATCCCTTGAGAGTAACACATAGGATGAGATATGTCCTGAACATAACTTTATAAGTGAGAGGCATCCCTCACCCTAAAAACCGGTTTTCTAAAGGTCGAGTTAGACCCAACCTAAATTTATTTTAAATATATCATAACTTTATGACTAAGTAGCATCATATAATAGTATTTCACTTAATTATTATGATAGCCAGAACTATTGGGTTAGTTCACATCTACCTCAAATCAATCTAGTATTTGAGAGCATCATTTCTCCCTTGTCTACCTTTTCCATCTAAACCCTGAAATTTAAGTTCGAAGACTACAAATAGACACGACCTGGCACTTTGCTTCTAACTACTCTACCCTTGCAAATTTTTACTCTTTTTTCTTTATATATATCCAGGAAATGTAGAAAGTAAAATCTTGTAAGAAACACTCGTATAAGGAGTAAAGGTCGAAGAAAAGATAGGACATTCAGATAAGTGACAAGCTTACATACCAAAATGAGCAATCTATTCGTGGAGTCCAAATAACGTCTGATTGCAATCTCAGTTGGAAGCCGAGGCGGAACTTGTCTTGTCCTCAGTTGTGCCTCAATAACAGTATCATTTAGTTCACTGCAAATATTCAGAGATTCGTAAGATAATATTGATCTTCCTGATAATCAAATCAAGAGATGTACTCTTTATTTAAATATTTTGGTTAATAATTTACAGTCACACATTATCGTGCATTTCTACTATTCCTATCATATAAAAGCAACAAGTAAATAACCATCATATTTAAGTAGGTAAGGGTATTATTGACAAACCAATATTTAATGTTGCATTGAAACTTGAAAATGAAACAAAATTATTCTCCAAAAACGACGAGTATTGTGAAATGGAGGGAGTATATAGAATATATTCAAAATATCAAGGGTTTCTTACTCTTTTAATGGTTTAGATTGGTACGAAATACTAATCTGAATACCTTACAAAAGTTCCAGCCCATTCTTGTGCAGTGTGGGATTTCACATGAAGAAAATTATGATTATGTCTCTTTTCTCTTTCTTCAGGTTCCATATTCAATGCCCTTGCAATTGCGCTAGCTACATCTGTAATGTTCCAGGGGTTGACAAGAATTGCTCCAGCACCAAGAGACTGGGCTGCACCGGCAAACTACATGAAGCATACCAAATATCAGGTGTCAAATCAACATTATACATATTTAGTTACATGAAAGAAATATGCAAATATGATTTATCTGTACCAGAGATGAATGATTTCTAAAAGCATGAAACATCATAGATTACTGAAGTCAAAATCAATTTTTAAATATCTCTTCTCTCCACGAGGTGGTAGGTTCTCATGAATGTCGTGAGGTCTCGAGAAGAGAAGAAATTCTCCAAAAAGCTTATGTATTTTGCACAAGCAATAGCATGAGGGCTTTTGGTCTTGAAGCATGAAAAATGCTTGAGTTTTTAATTCGGAGAAAGTAGGAAGCGATAATTTAAATCTCAACGACTTAATTTAAAACTCAACATTGATTTGTATCTCTAAAGTGGATAGTCCTAGACAGTCTTGCCAAGAACAATTCTAAGAACTTTTGAAATTATGCAGCCTTAACATAGCTTTTTATGAAGAGCCTTAACATGGCTTTAATTGACGAGTTGAAACAAAATAAAATAATAATAATAATAATAATAATAATAATAATAATATGTTTCTGTAATTACTTCACTAAGAATGAGAACCCCTTTCTTTTTCTCCTGGCAAGCCACAAATTCATAACTGACAAGATTCATTCCATCCCTTAACGATGTGACAAGCGCTACATCTGCATAAAATATAGTTGGTATGAATACAATTATTATTGAAGTTACAATAACAAGAACTGAACATCAACAATAAATTTTGACTCTCCAAAGAGAATAGAAAATGTGTGATAAAGGTGTTATGTACTTGAGGCATGTGGCTTGAATAATTGAAAATGGCTTATTTGCATAAAATGCATGAATAAGTGAAAATACAACATAATCAGAAGAGAATGCATTTTATTTATTATAAAAAGAACATTGCTTCCAATTAAGACAACTAGCATATCACCAATACTTCACAGCCGTCAAATTTTAAGACCATTAGGTATGACTTGGACAACAGTTCGGTTGATAAGGTTTTTTATTAAGAAGGTTTGGTTGATAAAGTAACCACTCTCAGATCATTCTCAAAGCAGTTTCCAACTCTTCACATTTCCGTGGTCATGATTAACTTATACTACAAAACTTAATATCCGATTTATGCGACTCTACTACCTCTTTTAGAATCATTTTTAAAATCATACTGAAAAAGAACTCTCAATTTCAGATATAAAATTAAGCTTTACAACATAATAAGTAATCATAATGCTGATGAGTGAAAATACCACAATAAGTTATTTACTGAAAAGGTCGTGGTAAAGCTAAAAATAAAAATGTAAAAGTACACAAATTTTACCAGTAACTGCATACAAAGCACATAGTTCATGAAAGTCAAGAGAGCGATCCTGCAAAAATAAAAAAAAAAGCCCGTGCGATTGTCAAACATAACAAAGTCTTAAATCAATTGAGAGTCATAATCTATTAAAGCTAGATACCTAAAATATGAAAATGTCTTGATGCCAGTTAAACCTAAGCTCAACTTCATAATGCTCAGATTTTTATTGCATTGATTATATCATTTTGCTTCAAAACCTAATATGACTTCTTATTTTCATTTTCCCAAAATCAATTTCTAATTACTCCTTTTCCAAAGGACTCAAGCGAAACAGATATCATGACAGAAACTAACAAAATCATACAGCAGGACCGCTAAATTTGATCATACAATGAAAGAGGAAAATATGTGGTGATGGTAAGTCAGCATTAATCTATATAATTTTGATCAAGTTATCAATCATATCAATAACAATAACTTACCAGGTGATTAATAGGAACAGAAGTCAATGATCCAAATCTGCCATTGATGCGACCAACGATTTCATGAACCTGGCTTGTAAGCTTTTGATCTGTGTTATATAAGAAAAAGTGTAAAACTAATCATGATTTGGAAACCAAAAGTACAACCGTACACCAAAACGAACAGAAAAAAGTAAATACTCCATTTTCATGCCAGTATATATGCTCTCACATAAAAAGCTTCTCATACATAATTTGCAAAACACAACCAAATACATCAGTATGTATGATGTATAAATTACAATATATCTACGAAACTTTCCGTTGAATTTTGACATTCTAAGTTCAAAAGGCTATCTTTTAGTCCAACTAAAGATTTTAGGAAAGAATAATACAATTTATAGTTCAAATAACTGTATAATAGAAAACACTAGAACTTCCTTTTATAAAATAAAAAATAAATAATTAATCTTCCACATACAGACACAACAGGTAAATTGAAAGAAAAGACCGAATTTTGAAGGAAAACCTAGTGTAGGTGAATGAAAAATAAAATTAATAGCATACATTCAGGAACATCTGTTCTTGTTGGGACGGCAATTTGAAGCAAAACTACTTTATCACGCCAATAAGCATTTTCTTCCAAAAACTTCTCAAATGCAAGAATTTTCTGTGGGATTCCTTTAATCATATCAAGGCGATCAACGCCCAACATTACCTGTCAAATTCAATTCACAGAACCAAGTAAAAACTTCAGATAAATTCAAAAACTAATAGGATCAACAAGTGCAATAAGTTAATGATTTACAAAAATATTACAACAAATTAAGAGATATACCTTTCTTCCTTTGAATCTTTCTTGCAATTCTTGGATATGTTTCTGCACTTGAGGAAGGTCTAGTGCACGTATAAATCGTCCAGAGTCTATCCCGATCGGAAACTAACATTCAAGGGAAACAGAATATTTTTTAAGCTCACTGTGGTGATTGGTTACTCAAAACTCCCCCTTCTCTTCTAATAGGTGAAATTTTATTTAACTTTCAATAATAACTGCTTATAAAGTCATAAATCAAGAATGAACTTATAATCAAACTACGTGAGCACTTACTGCGGCAACTCGAGTTAGCTTCCCTTGATACTCAACCCCATAAGGTGTACCCTCCAGTCCAAGAATGCGAGTACAAGCACTAACGAAATGTCTTGCATAATCATAGGTGTGAAAACTGTAATAAAAATTGTGCTTAACCAAATCAGAACAATGACATAAATATAAATATGAAAATTGATTAAACGGAAGATGGATTCAGCATAAGAGAGACCAAGTTAAGAACTTACCCAACCAAATCAGCTGCAAGAACTGAACGCAGGAGCTCGGAACGAGAAGGCAGTGTCCTATGAATTTCAGAAGAAGGAAAAGGGGTGTGAAGAAACCAGCCAACTTTCATTTTACTGTTATGTTCCTTTAAGCATTTTGGAAGGAACATAAGATGGTAGTCATGGCACCAAACAACATCACCCTCTTCATAGTGTTGGTTCACAACATCAGCAAACATTTGATTGGCTTTCTCATAGGCCACAAATTGAGACTGAAAACTACGCGTGGTAGCAAGACGGTCTTCTTGTGGAAGTCCAAGGTAATGGAAAAGTGGCCATAATATGTTGTTGCAATAGCCATTGTAATATTGATGAACAATTTCTTCTTCCAAAAATACGGGAATACACCTCTGCAATGTTTAATAGTACAAGACAAGCAACATAAGGACATCAAAATTTCATAAATCACTTCATTATTTTGATCTCGAAATAGTAAGAATCGGACAATTCAATCATCGAATTTCCAAAATACTAAAATCAACTCTTAAATTGAAAATCATTGATCAATTTAAATAATAATCAATGTTAGATCACTTGGTGATGAACTCTTGTTAATTCTTGGTTGCACTCTACAAATCTACTACTAATCAATGTTAGAGGAGGGATTAAATTAGCTAACAATTTTCAGTTAAAAGAATGTTTAGCCAATTTTGTGAAAAAAGAAGTGAATACCTTTTCAGCCAATGCTTTAGTGAGTGCCTTTTGTCCAACCTCATCTGGGACATTGACACCAGCCCAACCTATCCACCTTGCCTCAAAAGCCTTCACACCTTTTGTTAAACAAGAATTACTAAAAAATGATGTCATTTTGAAAAATGTTTAAATACAATCTTAGTCTTTTTTTTCTAGATAAATACTTTTTTTTGTAAGAAATCAAACTAATCTACTGAAATTGTAGATAAATACTTTCTTAGTCTAGTAAATATAGTTTTTTTTTAGAAAACAATGTGTCCCTTTTTAATCTTAATCTATAACCTAGTTATACCTTATATATAAAGGGAACACTTAGTTTTTGCGTAATGTTTTTTTTCTTTTAGTAATACTCATCATTTATCTTTTTTATAATATTATTTAATTTTTTTAAATAAAAAGCAGTTAAATTACATTGCAATAAGAACAATTTAACTACAATATAAACGATATCGGGCACTATGAAAGGAGTTTATTTTGATCCTATTTACCAAAACTATTTGACTTCACTATATACCAAAAATTGTATAACAAGCTAATAACATATAGGACACTATAACGCAACTACTTCTTTTGATATGAAGTTATAAAAGTTTGTAAACGGTAAACCATATCATTTATATATTTCCAATGGTTTATTTCTCATAGGTTCCCTCCACTAGGGTAATCCTATTTGATGCACTATCCACATTAATGTGGATACAGTTGGAACATTTGTCGAGAGAAATGCTAAGAACATTTTATTTTTAATACTCTCTTTTAACTTTTATTCTCTTAATAGGTGAAATTCATGTGGGTTCTACCACTCTGAATAAGACCCATTTGCAAAATGTGAGATCTACAATGATTTCATTCATTAAAAAAATGAATCTTAAAGAGTGTACATAACACTCCTCTTATAGGAAATTAGCCTATTGAGACCAACACTCGTTGGTTACTTAATTATAAAATAGAAAATTGATGTCATTCAAAAATAACAGAAAATTGATGAGATATATCATACTAAAGAGATAAATGACATTAAAAATGACAAAAGCTAATGAATATTGTTTTTGGGTATATAAGCTAAGGACTATTTTTTGTTTACAAGTTAAGGAAACATTTGTTTTTTTAAGTAGTCTAATGATTAGATATTCATCTCATAAGACGAATAAGTTGGTTGTCCAGGGTTTAAAACATTTCTTTTAGGTCTTTTCTGTGTTAACACTCTGGTTCTTAGGGGAAATGAGCCTAGATAATCTGGAGTTTGGTTGAGTGGTAAGTAAAGTTTGGCCAAGAATTGTTCCACCCAAGAATCGAACTCAGGTTCTCCTGAACAGTTCGTCCTTGGTGGAGCTCATTAACCACTTGAGCTCAATTGCTTGGTTAGAAAAAAATTTCTTTTAGGTCTATTTAGGAGATTGGATTTGAAGAATTTATTTAAACCCTCTAAACTCCTCGAGTTCCCCAGTTTGAGAGAATTTTGTAGCATGAAAAAAAAAAAAAAACAAACCCCTTTCTTCCACTTCTTCCTTCCTTTTTTTCAAAACCCTCTCTTTCTCATCCCTCCGAACTCTCCGATAGACCCTTAGAAATTACAATATTTCCAACCCCTGATTTAATAAATGATTACTTTTTCATTAATTTGTTTTTTAGGTTTTGTACCTTTTGGTTCTTTTAAGAAATTAAAGAGTAAGTATAAAACATGTATCTTAAACCCTTGCCGACCTATTTAGTGGGATAAGGTTTGGTTGTTGTTGTATTATTTTCTTGAGAGATTGTTGTATGTATTTTAAACCCTTCCAAAAGAAACATGTATCTTAAAGAAATTACTTAAAAATAAATAAATTAAATCTTTTTTTTAAGAAAATGCCAAAAGTTCACAAGTTCTAGTTCAATTGGCAAAAAATGTCGAAATTGTTAAGTCAAATGTTATGATCGGGGTTCGAACTCTGACCCCTATATTTGTATGTGTGATGTTTAATGTTTATTTGTCATTTTGTCTATCAATCAGAAAGAAAATGCCAACAATGAAGCTTAATAATACTATTCACACCCAGCGCATGTCTAGAGATTATGAAAGAATGTACAAATGTCTCAATCAAAAACGGCACAAAAAGCCCTAATATTTTGAGACTTATGGTGTTTATCAACTAAAAACATCAAATTGTCATACACACCAACCGGTATAAGAAGTATATTAACATGTACCATAAATTAATAATAGACCATATAAGAATGGGAAGGAATATTAGTTAATAGTAGTCATAAGCACTATTAGTTACTAAAATAAAATTAAAAACTAATAATTTCATACTTAATTGTAAAAAGATAGTAGTTTCTGGACCTAAATACTGGGTGGGTTTGGGTCGCACTAGTGTATGAAAATTGTTTTTCTGACTTCAATAAGTTTATAATAACACATGAAAAATACTAAATTGCCTCAGCGGTAGTTAACTACCGCTCAGGCCAACGGTAGTTAACTACCGTTGCGATCTGGGATTAAAAGAACACAACAAGACCAGTTTCGGGTTACAGTTTTGAAAACCTTGCATGGTCACATTCAAACCAAAATCACCAAAACTACATACAATTGCACGAAAATCATCCTAATTTCTTCGATTGCAATTGTTATCCTAATTTCTTAGTGTATTAGATGGAGGAAAATGTAAAACTGTTCTTGAGCCATCAGCCATGATCATCCTAATATTAGTATATCCAACATAAATAAACAAATATATGATAGAAATATTCTCTTTCTAACCCTCATTTTTTTATTGTAAAGAGTCTGAGCGCACGGTTCGTTAAAGAAATATTCTCTTTCTAACTCTCATTTTTTATTGTAAAAAGCCTAAGTGCACGGTTCGTTAAAGAAACGTGTACCATTAAGTCAAGTAAGGAATCATGAAATACAAACAAAATATATTATATAGAATTAATAATTGGGTAATATTTCGGTGTGACGATAGCCACACTCATTCATATGGATAGACCCGCCCCAGTTGATACCTTAAATGAATCTTAGTTGTCTCGAGACGATTAGTCCGTGACACGCCGATTATACATTTAATTTAAAAAATAAAATAAAATAATAAAAGCATAATTGACAGTGATACATGCATACCTAGGAGAGCACTGACGAGGCCACCTGCACTGATCTCCAAAGACCAAGAATCCTCACCTGTCCTATTAGCCGACACAGGCAATCTATTTGCCACAACCAAAAGCCTTTGTTTATATTTCCCAACAACATCATGATCTTCATGTTGCCTCTGAGTTACTATTGATGATGATGATACAACATCATCTTTATGTTGATCATGTTCTAAATATACATCACCCATTTGATTATTATTACTTGATTGAATTCCCCTAATTCCACTTTTCCTCAACTCTCTCTCCCTTAATAGCCTTTCTACACGTCCTGGTGGTATATGATGATGATGATTGGAATCACCGTTGTATTTATTCCCTGCCATATTTTATGCTCCTTCTAGTTATAACTCCTTTACCTGCATTTCCTTATTCGGTTAATTGATAATATAATAGCTAATCAAATCATATATATAAATTCTCAAACAAATACTACTCAAGAATTTAGTTACTTTATATAATTTGCTAACATAATTAGTAGTAATTAATTTCATTTCACAAGGTAATCACAACACCTCCAATTAGCAATATAATAAAAGTGCATATCAAATCAAAAGAGGAGAAAATCTTCAAATTATGGAAATGATGCTAAGAAATTTTAATCACTATACAAGATTAACGCTGTAACCATTAAAGACATAGAGTGCATAAATTTAACAAATACTATGAAGGACAAACACAGACACCAGTCATAAGTGTCATGTCAGTGTCAATGTCGAACACTAACGCGTGTCTGACAGACATACCTAATCTGATGAGCGTCTGTAAATAAAAAATGAGGAAAATAAATAGAGTTAAGGAAATTTTCTGACCAGTATTAAGAATGAAAGTCTATATGGATGGAGAGAACAGAGTTGAAATGAATGCAAGAGTAGAAGCAGTGAACATGTTATGGAAATAATTGTGGGTGGTGAAAAAGAACAAAGTTCACATGCAAATTTCGTCACCTTGAAAATTAGCGGATTGTGTCCTCAAAAGAAGGGAACTATGGACTTAAAAGCTTGTGGGTTAGTATTAGTAAGTCAATTTTTTGGAAAGTGTTTAGACTGCAACTTAACAGCTGGGTTCATATGAAAGAGACACTTTGTAATGAACTGTACAATTTTCAATGGTGATTCCATAGCAAATTCTTCGTATTTACTTCTTGAGTTTCAGAATTAATATCACTAACTATTATTGGTTGTTTTAAATTTTTTATTGTATTACTCTCTGTTATTAAATATAAAAGGAGATTTTTTTTTTCTTCAAATTCATTGAATTGATAATGTATTTAGCTTATATTATAATCCAGATACATGAAATTAGTAAAAGATTATTCTCTTCCGTCATACTAACATGTGTCGTTTGAGTAGTATATGTTAAGGTTATTTCATACTATAGCAAGTATTTAATGTAAAAAAAATTAATTATCAAACGTTTGAAAAGATTTTAACCTTGTCCTCGTGAACTTAACTCAGTTCGTATGAACAATGTATAATATATGCAAGGTCTGGAGTTCGAACCTGACCACCAAAAAAAAACCTTCACCTTAGTGTGCATGTGTTAGCATTTCACTTTTTTTTTATCATGGACATATGTTACAATTCCTCTAAAAAAAACTAATCTCTGATGACTAAACATAGACATATGTGAGCATTTCCCTTTTTTAGGGAAATATAGTTATTATATTTTTTTTAAAGAAACAAAAATGGAATATATTCCTTCAAAAAAAATGGAATATATTAACAACGACAATCGAACCTTTTTTGCATAAGGTGTTCCACTCCAAAATTGTTGATAGTCAATTTATATGACTTAACAAAACAACTTAGGAAAACAATCTTTAATTTTTTTGTTAACTCTTCTCTCCTTCTCAAACCCTAGCCGTCACCCCTTTCTTCTTCTTCTTCTTGTCAGAGGGGTGATTTAGGGTCAATTTTGACCCAAAAATCACCCTTCGAGTTATTTTTCCTTATATCCTGATTGAATAAGTGATTTCACATATTTTCTGTTTTCTTTTGTTTGTTTTTGTGATTTTGTCGTCTCTGAACGACTTTGTTTGTTTTGATTTCCCGTCTTTGTGCAGAGTGTTTTTGATTTTCCGCCTTAATGCGGTGTTTATTTGATTCAAGTTGAAAGATTAGCTTTGAGCAAGTGCAGATCCGATCAATGACAATGACTTTGGCGGCGTCAACGTTGCAGATCCGGAGTCATGAATGTTCCGGAGACTTTAATATAGTTATATTAGTCATATTTGTAGGCATAGGTATTTTGCCGTTTTATGCTATTAACATGGATGTTGTGAGTTTGTTCACAATTTCATCCTTTTTGTTTTTAGCGAATTTGGATTTGTATTGTATCGATGTACTCCACCAATTTGAATGAATGAATATCATTTATTTTTGTCAAAACAAAAAAAAAAGTAATAAGAATAATTTTGTATATATAGTTGTTACATTTATTCATTCATTAATTAACTATCTTAAATTACTAGTATTTTATTTTTGAGGAAACTACTAGTACTATTTTTAGGCAAATGTTTTTTTTTCCAAGTAGTTTAGTGACTAGAATTTATCTTTTTCAAGATGAATAAGTCGGGTGTCAGGGGTTCGAACCTCAGCACCTGCATATAATAATGCATGTCCCTGTCAACTGAACTATGTTCACGGAGATTTTTTAGGCAAATGTTAATATGTGTTATACAGGTACGTGTTAAAAAACTAAAAATAAATTTTTACATTGAACAAAATAATTTCGAAATATTAAAGAAATTTTTCCTCAAAAATAATGTTTAAAGAATTAAATGCATGGTTTTTAAGATAAAAATTTTCAATGGTTTCTTGAAAATGTTAGCAAGACTCTTGTTTTTTAACCAGAGAGAATATCGTATACAATTGCTCCCTCTGTCCAAATTATAAGTCGTTTCAAACATTTAACACAAATTAAAAAATATATTTAATGTTGTATGAAAAAGAGAAATTATGATTTATTTAACAAAAATATCCTTCACCTATAGTATAAGAAACATAAATTAAAGAATTGAAAGAAGATAGAGTAATAAATAGTTAAAGGTACAGTAAAAAAAAAAAAACATTAAATATTACATTGATAATGTAAAACAATTTTTTTTATTTAGGTAAAAAGAAATCAAAAACGACTTATAATTTTAAATGGAGTAAGTATGTATAATCATGGTTTTTTTTTAAAGAAGTATGTATAATCATGGTTGTTGTCGTTTTTATTGTGATTGTATGTGACATTCAAAACTTTAATGTCACATTTGTCTTGCGTCTTAAGTATATCATATCAACTTTCTTATATTGATACTTAAAATTTTGTTTTCGCAAATATAAAAACTATAACTTTTTTTTTGGTAGTGTTACATTGTAACGAGGGAAAAAGAAAAAGAAAAAAAGAGAGTGTCAAAATTAAGTTTTAAGCTTATCTCTCAGAATGAGAGATTCCATGCCAGGCGGAGGGCAATTCCAGTGAGCAGAGCACCTTGCATGCCTTCCTTAGCCATAAAATCAGCACACATGTTTTGTTCCCTAAGAACATGCACCAATGTTGTATTTCCATTTTCATGTAAAACATCTCGAATATGAAGGATGTCAGTAGCATAAGTGTGCAAGGTATGATCATGACCATCAATAATCAGGTCAACTGCTTCCAAACAATCACTCTCACAAATAATGTTGACATAACCTTTTTTACTACAAAAATCAAGACCTATTTGGATAGCACGTAACTCAGCTAATAACGCATCACCTCCATCTTCATAGTGGGAAAAATCAGCAATCCAATCTCCATCGTGGTTGCGAACAACACCACCAGCACCTAAACAACCAAAATCTTCTAGAAAGCTGCCATCAATATTGAGTTTGAGTGTACCTTCTGGAGCGGGGATCTAATGAGTTAAAAGGCGCGAAGAGTGTGGGTCCAAACTAGGATTGGGATAGTAAGAAATGAATTCATCATGTAACAAAAAAGTCTTTCGCACTACATCCTGAATACGCCAATGTTGATCCTCAAGAATAGTGTTGTTTCTCCAACACCAAGCATACCATACTCTTGTAGCAAACAAAATAGAGGAAGTACCCTTTGTCATCTCATGAAGCCAAACCTTGACATCAAATTCAGAGAACAAATTATTATAACGCCCCAAATTCAAGAGGAGCCAAAGCTCTTTAGAGCGGGCAATCACGTAAACAGTGAAGAATATCCTCTATGGGTGAAGACCAACGGGTGCAGCTTGGAGAAGCTACCATGTTGCAATGATGCCGACGGGCATTAATAGGGAGAGTATTATGAAAACAAAGTCATAGAAAGTGTTGGAGTTTTGCTGGTACTTTAAGGCGCCAAAGTCAATTCATGTTGCAATTCACATTCCAATCTCTATTTTGTTGAAGAAGCCAATAGTATCCACTCGAGAAAGTATATTCACCTTTCTTTGTATGCTCTCCAAGTCCACGCATCTTGAAGTCGAACATCCAAGTTATTAAGAGCTGGAAGCTGATGAATATAGTTTACAATATCGGTTGGTATCATACTGGCAAGATCTTGCAAGTTCCACCTACCATCCTCCCATACATCTTTCAAACACATAACTGAATCATTGATGTTAACAAATACGACCAATTGGCAGAGGGGACCGAGTTGTGTCCAATCAATATTTCAAATTGATGAGTTTCCGGAGCCTACACGAAAACTATATCATGCAGCCAAATTTGTAATGGCATGTTGAATACCACGCCAAATGATTGATGGTTTATTATATTTCTTATTCATCCATAAAGATGTGTTGCCCATGTATTTATGGGAAAGAACTTTCACCCACAATTTATCTTTATTATGAAGCATGTGCCACACTAACTTACCAAGCAGAGCTAAATTAGTAAGTTTAACTTCACGAATACCTAAGCCACCAAAACATTTAGGGGTTGTAACCATATTCCAATTAACATGATTCCAAGTTCGAGAGAGCCCCC